>MDTE01159775.1_pt1 | contig 41079 bp, 32 predicted proteins | sample 811231 | NCBI WGS metagenome assembly MDTE01 (sample SAMN05326651, study PRJNA326480) | marine metagenome | isolation source: seawater | place: Indian Ocean: Red Sea | collected 2010
GTAAAGAAGTTCGAATTCTTACAGATATTCAAGGAATTGAAGACTTTCTTGGAGACATGGATTTTAAGGTCGCCGGCACTGACAAAGGAATTACAGCGTTACAAATGGATATGAAAATTACAGGCTTGCCAGTCTCAATAATTTCAGATGCAATAAACAAGGCTCGTCCTGCTAGGTTACATATTTTAGAAAAAATGAAAGCAGCAATTGAAAAGCCTCAAGAATCACTATCACCGCATGCTCCAAGACTTCTTAGTTTCAGAATTGATCCAGAGCTTATAGGAACAGTAATTGGGCCAGGAGGAAGAACTATTAAAGGAATAACTGAGCGTACGAATACAAAGATTGATATAGAAGATGGAGGGATTGTGACTATTGCCTCCCATGACGGAGCTGCTGCAGAAGAAGCCCAAAAGATAATCGAAGGATTAACTCGAAAAGTCCACGAAGGAGAAATCTTCTCAGGAGTAGTAACAAGAATAATTCCTATAGGTGCTTTTGTAGAAATACTCCCTGGCAAAGAGGGCATGGTTCACATTTCTCAATTATCAGAAGCTAGAGTAGAAAGGGTTGAGGATGTCGTAAGGCAAGGAGATGAGGTAACAGTCAGGGTTCGTGAAATTGATAGTAGAGGAAGAATCAATTTAACCTTAAGGGGAGTTGCTCAAAATGGTGGAATGGCTTATCCAGAGCCAACACCGACACCAGTAGCCCCTCTTAATTAAGAATCACAAGGATATAAATCGTACTTTTTTATTATGTTTTTTATCTCTAAACAGATTCTTTTGTGTACATCAATATTGTTTGAAGCAATTATGATGCCTCCTTGTTCAAAGTTAGGGTTATCATAACTAAGTTCTTCATTATTTATATTTGTAACTGCTCCTCCGGCTGCTTTTAAAATGGCCTCAGGGGCAGAAAAATCCCAATCCTTAGGTGAAGTTCCTCCAGGCTCGCTTATACAAATATAAATATCAGTCTCACCTCTTAAAATTGAAGCAATTTTGCAACCAATACTCCCCATAATTGTTACTTTCTTAAAACGTATTTTTTCTATTAATTTTCTTAGAGTTTCATTCCTATGATTTTTACTAGTCACAAGAACCATATCTTTAAGACTTTTACTCTCATTAATACTATGATCAACTTTAGTCCCATCTTTCCTCTCACACCATACTTTCTCAGAATCAGAAATCCATAATTCATCCCTTTCAGGAATCAAAACAAACCCAATATAGGGCTTTTGTTTGTAATTCAACCCTAAATGCATAGCATAATTACTGGTTCCTTGAATGAAATCTTTAGTTCCATCAAGAGGGTCAAGAATCCATTTCCAGTCTACATTTCTTTCAAAACTAACTGATCCTATTTTCACGTTTTCTTCGCTAAGGATCTTCCAATTAATATTCTTATATTTATTATTTATTCCTTCAATAACTATGTCATTTACTTTTAAATCCGCAAGGGTTACTGGATCTTCAATATTGTCATTTTTTAAAATATTGCTTTTATTATTTGTATCTTTTAATATTTGTGAATAGTAAATCAAATATTTAGAAGCCTCCCAACTTAGAATTCTTAAATCATCTATAAGCTCACTTATTTTTAAACCGGAGGGTAATTTAATCACTAAATGTATATTAAAACTTCATCTTCTCACATAAACCATGAACCTGTAAGCGGATTTTTATATATTGTTGGTACACCTATAGGTAACTTAAACGATATATCTTTTAGAGCCATAAATATTCTCAGAAAAGTTAACTTAATTGCATGTGAAGATACAAGAGTCACAAAAAAAATAATGAATAAATATGAATTTAAAAACAAGGTTTTTAGTTTTAATAAAATTAATTCTTTTCAAAAAATCCCAAAAATAATTAATGATCTTAAATCAGGTAAATCAATTGCTTTAGTAAGTGATGCTGGTATGCCAAGCATATGCGATCCAGGCGAAGAACTTATTAAAGAATCTAAATTGAACGGAATTAATATTATTTGCATACCTGGACCTTGTGCAGCTCTTACGGCACTTGTCACAAGTGGCCTTCCATCTTCAAAATTTATTTTTGAAGGTTTTCTACCCAAAAAATCTTTGGAAAGAAAAAAAATTCTTCTTGAAATAAGTAAAAATAATAAGACCACTATTTTGTTTGAGTCCCCCCGGCGTCTCATAAAATTATTAGAGGAATTAAAGGAATATTGTGGAGGAGAAAGAGAAATTCAAATATCTCGTGAATTAACGAAAAAATTTGAGGAACATATAGGTAAAAATATTAATGAAGCGCTTAAATATTTAGAAGATAAAGAAGTTTTAGGAGAAATAACTTTAGTTATTAAAGGGACGACCAAAAAAATAGGTATTTCTGATTTTTCCGAGTCCGAATTAAAAAAAGAACTTTATGGACTTATTGATGCTGGTTTGAGCTTACCAGCAGCATCGAAGTACTTAGCAAAAAAAAATAATCTTAGAAAAAACTTTATCTACAGCCTGTATTAAAATAAAGTAAATACTTTTTAAAAATGACCATTCCTTTAAAAAAGTTATTTTTTGCTTTCATAGTTAATAGTATTTTATTTATATTCCTTATGATAAGTATTCAAAATAGCTTTAAAAAAGTAAAAGTTAATCTTATCCTTACAGAGACAATACAATTGCCTTTGAGTTTCGTTAGTGGAATATTTTTTATAAGTGGTTCTATAACAGGGAGCTTACTTACAGTTAATATGAAAAATAAGGAAGATTCATAGAGCAATTAATTTATCTGCATTAATTATCCTCGAAATTCCTCTTGATAATAAAAGAGGAGCAACAATTTTAAACACTTTAGTATTAGGAACTTTTATTACTTTTTGCTCTTTGTTGCAAAATCTTTTCGCGTTTTTCAAATCAGCATAAATTTCAATTGTTTTTCTTTTTAATTCCTTCTCAGCAAGGAATTGCCAATTTGGATATTCTTTTAAGTACTTTGTTTCTAACTCAATTTTTTTATCTACAATCATATAAACAATATTAGGAAATTCCACTTCTGAAATTGGTATAGAAGAAAAATCCTTCTGAGGTGAATTTTCTATTTCATAATTAAGAGGAGTAATTTCCATAAATGGGGTAACAGGGAATAATTCCTTTTCTTTAAAATCTTCTTTAAAATCTTCTTTAAAATATTCTTTAAAATCATCTTTTTCCTCAGGAACGTTATATTGTTCTCTAGAATCCATATTCTTATCTTTTATATTTAACAAACTTCTTGAATTTTTATCTGTACTAAATTCTTTATATTTCTTCTCCCCTATTTTTTTTTTCAGATTTCTAGATATTGTGAGCTTTGAACATGAAAATTGTTCAGCAATTTCACCAACGGATTTACCCTCAATAAAAAATTTAAGTATTTCTTTTTTGTCTATCTCTGAAAGCCGCTTTGCCAAGTTAGAATCCCATTATTTTTTTATTCTATATATAAAAATGACTTAACCACAATAAATTACAATTTTTCTCGTAAAAAACTTTCTTAAAAAAAATTATTTTATTGTTTGGTCTATATCTGTCAGATATAATGATTAAGTGCTTCCTTAGCTCAGCTGGATAGAGCAACTGCCTTCTAAGCAGTGGGCCGCAGGTTCGAATCCTGCAGGAAGCGTAAAAATTTAAAAAAAAGGAAAATTAATGCAATATTTAGATTTTTTTTTTAATAAATTAGATCTATTAAAAAAAGGACAATTATTATTTTTAATTGCTTTATTTTTTCTACCTTCTTCACTATTAATTGGAATTTTATTTTTATTACCAGCTGCAATTATTGGGAACATATTAAACAAAAAAAGCTATTTTGAAGACAAAATTAATATTGCCCTATTTATATGTGGATTATTAATAACAGCAAGTGCTTTTATTCAAAAATTTTTTTTAGTAAATGAATATTTTGAAATATGGGATTCAAATTTAACATTGATTGGTTTAGGTAATTGGATTCCATTTTTCTGGATTTTTTGGGCTGTTCAACCTTATCTTGAATCTAAAAAACAGAGAGAGAGAACAGCAAAGATTATAATTTTTGGTACATTTCCAGTCTTTATTTCAGGCTTTGGTCAATATTTTTTTGATTGGACAGGACCTTGGGAAATTTTAAACGGGTTAATTATTTGGTATCAAAAACCTATTGAAAATCCTGCGGGCCTTAGTGGATTATTTAGTAATCAAAACTATGCTGGATCATGGTTAAACTTTGTCTGGCCCTTAAGCATCGCTTTAACATTGAAGAAATCTAAGAATTTAATTAAAAAAATATTTACAGTAAACTTTTTGGCTGCTATTGGATTTGCAGCATTTCTAACAAATTCAAGAAATGCTTGGTCAGGATTAATAATTGCTGTCCCAATAGTTGTTGGCTATGAGAGTTTTATATGGTTAATTCCGTTATTAGTTATTATTCTTTTGCTCATAATGATATGTACCGCTAAATTCCTTAATGGTGATTTCCAAGATTATGTAAGATCATTAATTCCTGATAAAATTTGGCTTGAATTTTCTAAAGAGGGATTTAAAGAAATCGACGTCTCTAGAATAGAGATATTTTTAAGTGCTTTAATGCTAATTATAAAAAATCCTTTGTTTGGAATTGGAGCAGCCTCATTTCCTGCAATATATTATCTACAAACTAGTTTTTGGAAAGGGCATACCCATAATTTAATTTTAGAATTCACAATTAGCTATGGAATACCATCAACAATAATTTTATCATCTTCAATAATTGCAATAATTTATATATCTGGAAATAATATTTTTTTGAAATCAGCTAATAATAGATTTAATTATTTTGATAGAGCATGGTGGAGTGCCGCCTTCTTTTTTCTGATTTCTCAGTTAGTTGATATACAATATTTTGATGGGAAAATAGCTATATTATTTTGGATATTGATGGCTGGCTTAAGAAATTTGTCATTCAAAAAAGCCCATTGTGAAAGTTATATTTAAATGATTGCAATTTTCAAAAAAGATGTTTTTAAAATAGTTTTAATAAGTTTGATTGCAATTCTTATTGACTATTTATTGATAATAAATAATCAATATAATCCCCCAGCATGGGACCAAGGTTATCACTTAAGTAATGTATTTAAAGTAAGCAATATTCTTAATTTTGAAGATATAAATATATTCAATAAGTTTGATAGAATATTGGATGTAACAGATAATTATAGAGGACCACTTACTTATATAATTTCTTCAATAATTTTAAATATATTTGGCAATAAATATTTAGTTGCTTATCTATCAAATAATATATTTAATATAATAACATTATTTTCATTATATATTTTATGTAGATCTTATAAAATAAATCATGTACTAATTTGGGCATCAATAATATTTACATTTAGCCCTTTAATTATTTCTCAAAGGACAGATTATTTAATTGATAATTCGTTAACAGCTTTTGGAATATTTTTCTTTTCAATTTTAACAATATGGTTTAAAAGTAAAAAAAAATACTCTGTTTTTTCATTAATATCAGGAATAAGTTATGGTCTTTTATTTTTAGTAAAACCTACGGGAATTATATTATTTATTTTCCCATTAACTATTGTATTTTTTAGAAAATTTAGAAATACAAATAAATTGTATTTTTTAAAAGAAACTGTATCTTTCTTATTACCTTTTTTAATGGTTATTTACCCTTGGTTTTCTAGGCATTGGATAACTATAATTTCTTCTATAATCAATGCTTGGAATTGGGGGATAAATTATCAAGACGGATTAGATTCAAACTCAATAGATGGTTGGTTATATTACTTCAAACAAATACCTTTTGCTATAGGTATACAAAGCTTTATTTTTCTAATTTGTATAGCTTTTTTTAATTTATACAAAAAAGATTTCAAAGTAAATAATAAGAAGATTAATCAAATGCATATCTGGTTTTTTTCTTTTTTATTAAATGGCTATCTAATACTTTCTTTAATGTCAACTAAAGATCCAAGATTTATGATGCCTTTATACCCAATAATTAGTTTATATTTTGGTTTTCTTTTAAGTAATAAATTAAAAAATAAATTTGATCGAAATTTAAAAATATTTGGTTTAGTATTCATAATAATCATTAACCTATATTTTAATAGCGAGAATAAATTACAAAATACTAAACTATATTCGGAAGTAACTTTCAATAAACTTTGGCCTCATGAAGAAGTTATAAATTATATAAAAAGTAAAAACCCTTTAATAAATCAAACCTTAGCTTTTTTACCTGATACAAAAGAAATTAATACCTTTAATTTTGAGGCTGAAGCTGCTAAACAAGGAGAATATGTTTCAGTAAGACAGGTTATTAGTAATGAAGAAAATTATAAAAATGACTTAAGCTATTTCGATTGGTTTTTATTAAAAACAGGAGACCAAGGCATAATGAGTAATAAATCTAAAGACTTATTAAACAGATATTTATTAAAAAATCCTTCATTTGAGATTTCCAAAGAATGGAATCTAACCGATAATGAAAAAATAATTTTAATGAAAAGAAAATTTTTAAACTCTCATATTTCTTCTACAGATTGTATAGGCAAAAATCCATCTTTAAAAATAAAACAAATTAATAATGGATTAAATTTTAATATTATAAGCCAAGGTAAATTCATAAATAATGGCAAATTACTAATAGATTTTTTTGATAAAAAAAACAAAAAAGAATTAAATTTTTCTTTGTTAAACGGTAAGTTGCATCAAAATCTTAAACCAAATAAATGCTATCAATTAAATCAAAATATTCCAGTTACATTTGAGCAAGATCCTAATGAAAAAGAATATTTAATAAACACAAGGTTAATTTATAATTCTGGTTTTAAAAAATTAGATTCAAAATCTATGATTATTAAATACGACATTCCTGATAAAAAAAATATTTTATATTCAAATAAAATATCTAAGGTTGCTTATCTAGGAGACTTAATTAAGAATGGAAAATTTGAAGAATTATTTAACTTAGTTGGAATATTAAATCAAAGCGACCCTAATCAAAATTATTTAATTGATGCTGAAGAAATATTCTTAGCTAGGTATAAAAAAGATAAAAATATTTCAGATCTTTATAGCATCTTTATAAGTCAAATATTACAAAGGGAAATTAATAAAGCCGATAAAACATTAGATTTGATATTAAGAAAAGACATTTTAAATGGAAATGCTTTCCTAGCAAAAAGTATTGTTGAAATATATTTTTTAAAAATATATGAGGCTAAAGATTCTATTACAAAATCAAAAGATCTTGAAAAATCCAATGAGAGTAGAGAAATTATAAAAACAATTGACCGGTTTATATGATTTTTAAAGTTATAAAGATTTTAAGTTTATAAATGATTGCAATTTTCTATTATATAATCATATTATATGAAGAATTTATATATAAATGACTCTTTATAAATCATATGAAAGATCAAGTAAAGTATTAAATTTTAAAAATAATTTTTATAAAACTGCTTTAATTCATGATTGGTTTCTCAAAGATTCAATGGGGGGAGCTGAAAAAGTTACTAAACTAATTGATAAAATTTTAATTGATAAATTTTCTGTTCCTGAGCTTTTTGCTATCACTGAAAGTATTAGCAAAACTAATCAAGATATTTTCAAGGGAAGAAAAATCAAAACTAGCTTCATACAAAATCTACCATTTGGTAAAAATCATGTGCAGCAATATTTACCACTAATTCCATTTGCTATAGAGCAGATTGATCTTAGGGAATTTGATCTAATAATTAGTTCAAGTCATTTTGCAAGTAAAGGAGTATTAACATCGCCAGATCAATTGCATATAAGTTATATACACACCCCAATGAGATATGCTTGGGATCAAATGCAGATATATTTAGAGAAATCTAAAATTAGTAGATTTGGATTCGAAATTATTATTAGATATATCCTTTTTAAATTAAGGGAATGGGATTTTTTAAGCGGGCAAAGAGCTGATTATCTAATAGCAAATTCACATTTCACATCAAGAAGAATTAAAAAATATTGGGGATTAAATTCAAAAGTGATTCATCCTCCAGTAGAAATAAAAAGATTTAATTTTGAACAAAATAGAGAAGATTTTTATCTATGTGTTAACAGATTAGTTCCAAATAAAAGGATTGATTTACTTATTCAAGCATTTAATAAATTAGGTTTGCCGTTATTCATTGTGGGTACAGGAAGTGAAGGGCACAAATTAAAGAAAATGGCAAAGTCAAATATAAAATTTTTTGGAAAAAAATCCAATAATTTTGTAGAAAATTTAATGAGTAGATGTAGAGGTTTTGTTTATTCAGGAATAGAGGATTTTGGTATAGCACCTATAGAGGCAATGGCTTCTGGAGCACCAGTTATTGCTTTAGCAAAAGGTGGAATATTAGATACTGTGCGATGTATTTCTCAATGTAAAAAAGACAATTATCCGACTGGAATTCTTTTCCAAAATCAAACTACTGATGATATATATGATTCAATAAGATGGTTTGAGGATACTAAATCTTGGAAAAAATTTAATCCTTCATACCTTAATCAACATTCTCAAAAATTTAGTGAAGAAAATTTTTCAAAAAATTTTTCTGAATATATTAATTTCGCTATTGAAAATGCAAAAAATAATTCAGAACTCTTGCAAAATTAATTTAATCAATGAAAAAACATAAAAAAACAAAAATTTATAGAAAATCATATTTATTATTGAAGAGTTTTTTAGACTTTTGTTTTGCGTTTTTATTTTTATTTATTGGATTTCCATTATTTTTGATAATAATCTTATTAGTAAAATTTAGTTCTAGAGGTCCTATTTTCTTTCACCAAAAAAGAATTGGTTTGCATAATAAACCTTTTTATTGCCTAAAATTCAGAACTATGCATCCTGAAGCTGAAGATTTATTAAATAACCTCCTAGAAAAAAATAAAGATTTAAAATTAGAGTATGAAAATAATCATAAAATTAAAAATGACCCAAGGATTACTCCCATAGGTAAATTTTTAAGAAAAACCAGTCTTGATGAATTACCTCAATTAATTAATGTACTTAGATTAGAAATGAGCATTGTTGGACCAAGACCAATTGTCACCTCAGAAATAAAAAAATATAACAAAAACTTTAAAAAAGTAATTTCTATAAAGCCTGGCATAACAGGTCTTTGGCAAGTTAGCGGTAGAAACAACTTAAGTTATGAAAAAAGAGTTTTTTTAGATCTTCTCTATGTAAAAGATATTAATTTATTGCTTGATATTCGGATAATTATAAGAACAATAGGAGTTATTTTTTTTCCTGGAGATAAAGGTAGTTATTAAGCATTTAAATTATTATTTAAATAACTTTTAAAAATAAAAATTAATGAATAATATAGAGAAATAATAATGGGGAATATAAAAAAATAAAAATATGAATAATCCTCTTATTCCAATTATTTTATGCGGAGGCAGCGGATCTAGACTCTGGCCATTATCAAGAGATAGTTATCCTAAACAATATCTTTCATTAGATTCCGGCAATTTTACACTCTTACAACAAACAGAGCAAAGATTAATTGGTCTTGATAATTTAGAGAATCCAATTATTGTCTGCAATAACGACCATAGATTTATAGTCGCAGAACAAATGAGAGAAATAAATATAAATCCCCTATCAATACTTCTTGAGCCTGTCGGCAAGAATACCGCCCCAGCAATAACAATTGCCGCTCTTAATGCACTAGAGACTTTTAAGGATCCAACTCTAATAGTATTATCATCAGATCATAAAATAAATAATAAAGCTAATTTTCATAAAGCAATTAAGGTTGGTTTAAAACATGCTGAAAAATCAAAATTAGTAACTTTTGGGGTAGTCCCTGATAGCCCCCAAACGGGTTATGGATATATAAAAGCCGGGAAATTTTTCTCTTCTGATATAAATCAAGGAGGGGATATTGCAGAATTTATTGAAAAGCCGAATTTTGAAAAAGCTAAGATTCTTTTTAAGAATAAAAAATATACTTGGAATAGTGGTATTTTTCTTTTTAAGGCAAAAACTTTCTTAAGCGAAATTGAAAGATTCTGCCCAAGTTTACTTGAGAATTGCAAACTCTCTTTAAACAAGAGTAAATTTGACCTAGATTTTAGAAGATTAGATAAAGAATCGTTTTATAAATGTGATAATATCTCAGTTGATATAGCAATTATGGAAAAGACGAAAAAGGGGGTGGTAATTCCTCTTGATGCTGGGTGGAGTGATATTGGAAGTTGGAAATCTGTATGGGAAACATCAGAAAAAAATTTGGATGGTAATGTAATTAGAGGAAATGTAATAATCAAAAATTCAAAAAATTCTTATATTAGAAGCGAACATCGATTAGTTGTTGGTATTGGATTAGAAGATTTAATAGTTACTGAAACGAATGATGCTCTTTTGATAATAAATAAAGATAAAAGCCAAGAAGTTAAAGATATAGTATCGGATTTAAAAGAAAGAAAAATTCCTGAAGGCCAAAAGCACAAAAAAATTTATCGTCCATGGGGAAATTACCAATCAATTATTGATGATAAAAATTGGCAAGTGAAACTAATCGAAGTCAAGCCTAATCAAGCACTTTCATTACAAATGCATCATTACAGATCAGAACATTGGATTGTAGTTAAAGGAATAGCAAAGGTTGAAATAGATAATAAAGTTATCTATTTAAATGAGAATGAAAGTACTTATATTCCACAAAAATCAAAACATAGATTAAGTAACCCCAAAGATAAGATTTTAACCATAATAGAAGTTCAAATTGGGACTTACTTAGGCGAAGATGACATAATTAGATTTGAAGATAAATATGGACGCCCAACTAAATAAGAAAAGCGTTTGAAAAACACATTAAAAACTGGTCTTTGAAAATTTAATTAATTATTAAATTATGCTTTTATAGTCTTATGAAAAGTAAATCAATAAATCTTTTAATTAGGCTTCTCAACAATCTTTCAAAAGAAAGAAAACTTTCTCTACTAAGCCTACTTCCCATAGCAATTCTTACGGGTATTTCTGACTTAGTTGTTGTTGGACTAGTTTCAAGACTTTTTACTGCTGTTGTTGGTAAAGAAAATAGACCTATTATTCCATTCTCTGACTTAATTACAACTGATCCATTTTTAAAAATAATTTATTTGATAATTATATACGTAATTGTTAATTGGATTGCCTCTTTTTTTAGATTATTGTTAAGGTCATTTCAAGAGAAATTAAGGGCTAATATCTTCTTGGATTTATCTGAAATTGCACAAAAGAATATTCTTTACCAACCTTACGAATTTTTCCTTACAGAAAAAAGTGAAGATCTTTCTTCAAAAATTTTATTAAATATATCAAGAGTTTCTGAAAAATTAATTAGGCCTATACTACAAATAGTCAGTGGATTTTTTATTGTATTATTTTTGTTTATTGCGATCTTAAGTTTTGCTAAGTTAAGCGCAGTTTATTTGATATTCAGTCTAATAATAGGCTACTCATTTATTTCTTTATTAGTAACTCCCATTATAAGAAAAGCTACAAGACAAAGAATAATATTGGAATCAGAAATTTCCAAGGTTATGATCGATTCAATAAGAACTATTATTGATGTACATTTAACTGGTTCGGAAGACTATTTTCAAAGTAAATTTTATAAAGCAAGGCATAAAGCATTTCCTTACTTATGGAAAGCAGAAACTCTGCCAGAATTTCCAAGATCTTTAATTGAACCTTTTGGTATCACTTTAATTTTTTCTATTGGACTTTTTCCTTTAATTAATAATAAAAATCCTAGTAACTTCTTAGAGTTAATTCCTTTTTTGGCGACAATTGCTATTGCATCTCTAAAATTAACTCCTCCATTGCAAGATTTTTTTAGGGGCCTTACAGATTTAAGGTCAGGAATACCCGATGTTGAAGAAGCTTTAAATATTATTGAATTAAATCAAATAAGAAATAAAGTTAAAGACTTTTCATCAATTAAATTAAATCTTAACTCTAATATTGTGTTAAAAGATATATGTTATGAGTATCCTTACAGCAATAAACTTGCTCTAAAAAATATTAATCTGACTATACCTATTGGCTCAAAAATAGCTTTTGTTGGGAAAACTGGGAGTGGCAAAACAACAACCGTTAATCAATTACTATGCTTACTTAATCCAACCTCTGGATCTATACTAATAGATGGGAAAGAATTACTTAAAGAAAATATATCTGCATGGCAATCACTTTGTTCATATGTACCACAATCTATAAATCTATTAAATAGCGATATTTTAACAAATATTGCATACGGCCAAAACACTCAAGATATCGATATAGAAAAGGCTATAGAGGCAATAGAAGCAGCACAGCTTTCTAAACTAATTAATAGTCTACCAATGGGAATTAGAACAAAAGTTGGCGAAAATGGAATCAGGTTATCAGGCGGGCAAAGACAAAGAATTGCAATTGCTAGAGCTTTTTATAGAAATGCCAAATTTTTAGTTCTTGATGAAGCAACAAGCGCTCTAGACAACCAAACTGAAAGTGAACTTATAAAAGGATTGAATAAATTAAAGAAGGAATTAACAATAGTTTTTATTGCTCATCGGATTTCAACAGTAAAAGAATGTGACTGTATTTATGAATTTGAAAATGGTGAAATAAAAGCATATGGAAATTATAAAGAGCTTTTTATAAAATCAGATTCTTTTAAAGAAATGGCTAATTTGGCTAATTCTCAGAAAGACTTTATTTAAAAATTTTTGCAATTAAATATATATTTTATCCGTTTTATGTAGGAAAATGGAGTTAGAAATAAAGTTATTAATATATAAAAAATTATTTTTACTATAGAGATTTTTCTAGAAATAAGATGATCAGAAAAATATTTTAAAACCGATAAATTTCTGATTTTAAAAATATTTATTATATGAGAATAAATAATATATTTTTCAAAGCCATAATCATTAGCATTTCTAAACACATCGCATATCCTAGAATTAAAAGTTTTTACTTTTATATTTTTTAAATTTGGTGCCAAAAAAAGAATTCTACATGCATCTCTTTTGTCTAGATTATTATCAAAACTATTATCTATCAAATTTGGCAAATCATCCCAGATTGAAGAGATAAAAGACATTGATTTTTTTGATCCTACAAAAAAAATATCATATACCCTTTGAGGATAATAAGCCCTGCCAAAATTTATATTATATAAATTATCGCTATTTAAAATACTCTTAAGTGGAAAAAGAATTAAAGGATGAATAAAAACTGAGTCATATCTACAGCGAAAAATTAGATCATATTCTTCATTATTTAAATCAGATTTAAAAAGTTCGTAACACTTAAAAATAGAATATATTTGAGGCAATGAATGGATAGTGCCAAAGTGAAATCTTTTTGAATTTAAAATTCTTTTATATTTTGCTGGCAAATTTTTTTTAAATTTAGAAAAACTTTCGAAAGAATAATCCTTTAAATTGAAAGGCTTAAAAATAGTTTCAATATCATTACTAATATTTGTTTTTTTAACAACGGGTACACTTATTGAATGATTCATTGAATTACCTTTCTCTTCCCAGCAATAAGAATAAATAGAGTAATCAATTCCTTCTACAAGAGTAGATAAACTATTTTGAAAAATTTCTGGAGGAACTGATCTATATTGACCAGAGAAAAGTAAAGCGATTTTCAATATGCTTAATTTCCATAATATTAATATTTAATATATATTTAATATTTAATTTTATTGATATGAAAATTCTTTTATTGATAAAAGTTTATCCTAAAGAGAACTAAATAGACCATAATCCCGAAGATTACAAGAATATAATTTAAAATAATTTTTTAAACTTTTTGATAACCATTGACATAGAACTTTTCAAGCATATTGATTTATTCTTGAGAAGTTCAATTAACTTTTAAAGACTAACATTTTAAAAGAAAAACTCAATATAAACTATTTATAATATGATTATTTATTTTCGGAATATAAACGCATAATTTTCCAGTAAAAAAAAGCAATAATTATATTTTCTTATAATAGTTTGGTTGAACCTATATTTTTAATTCAACTCTTTTGAATCTTTTAAACCTTATATAACTCTTCTAAATTAAAGAATTATAAATTTCTAAATGTTTATGAACCATTCTATCTAATGTAAAAAATTTTTTTTGTCTTAAATAAGAATTTTCACTCATAAAAATTCTTAATTTAATATCATCGGCAAGTAATTTAATAAATTTCGAAGCCATTCGAATATTACCTAATTCATATAAAAAACCAGATTTTTTATGTTCAATTGTATCTATATTTCCGATTACTTTTGATGCAATAATTGGTAGACCTAAAGACATCGCCTCAATAACACTAATTGGCAAGCCTTCATACAAAGATGTTGAGAGATAAATATCAGCATTCTGCAAATATTTAAAAACATTTCTAGATAGTCCAATTAGATGAACATTTTTTAAATTTAATTCCTTAATTTCTTCATTAATTTCGGACCATAGAGGTCCACTACCCAAAATCTCAAATTTAATACCAGGTAAAATTGATGCTATTTTAAGAATTTCTTTTATATTTTTTTGACTTACAAATCTTGCAACAGAAATTACCTTAATTTTATGTTTAACTTTATGATTATCAGAATTAAATAAAAATATTTTCTTACAATTTTTATTACTTACACCATTATGAATTATCGAATATTTATTTCCTATTTTAATTTTTGATCGAATTGCATAATCTTTTTCACTTTGTGAAACAAATATTTTATGGTTATCAAGAAATCCAAAAATATTCTCATATAAAATATAAATTAAATTATTCAATTTATTATGACACTTAAGATGAATGCCATGATATGTATAAATAATTGGTATTCCAACAAATAGTTTAATAATTCTTGAAATTAAATTCGCACCTTTGCCATGCGCATGGATCAAATTAATAGAATTCTTCTTTATAAATAAAATAATTCTAATAATATCTTCAAAACTCAATTTTCTTTCTTTTATATCGATATGATTATGAGAATTTAATATATTTCGATAATTCTTTGTTTTTGGTATTGCATAATAGATATCTATCTTTTTGTTTAACTTATTTCCTAAAAGAAACATCAAATTAGGTCCCCCGCCTAATTCACCTGTTGATGAGATCATCAATATACTTACTCTAAGCATAAGTTTAGGAAAAATATATTTCCAAAATTATAGGTATTTTAAGTTTCTTAAGTTTTATAGTCAATAAATGGTCTTTATTATTTTGCTAAATCTTTTTAATCCTAAAATAAATTCTTAAAGAGAATTTATTTACAATTGATAATTTATACTATACGAATAAGAAAATAATTTTAAATGACATCTTTAATAATATCCAGATATGATGAAGATATTTCATGGTTAAAAAAATATAAAAATTTTAATATAATTATTTACAATAAAGGTGAGCCTCTATCAAAAGAATTTAATTTCAATGTCCAAGAGATAACAAATGTAGGAAGAGAATCTCATACCTGGCTTTTTCATATAATTAAAAACTATAAAAATTTAGATGAATATAATATTTTCCTTCAAGGTAGAATTGATGATTTAGGATGCATGGCTTATCAAGATTTAAATAAATATAAAAAAGACTTAATTAAGAACCAATTTTCAGTTAGTAGATTTGGATTATTAGGTCCATTTCACTGGGGTTTTAATGTAGGAATTGAAAAAGATCCAAAATATCAAAAACAATGGAATGATGGAGAAATCACAAGGTCCCAAATTGGTTTCAGATCATATGCAAAAAAATATTTCCCTAAAATACCCATCTTTTTATCAACTAGTTATGGTGGTTGTTTTGGGGTCAGTAAAAATTTAATATTAAATTATGAAATAGATTTTTATAAATCCCTAATTAATACAGTTTGCAATAGTAGTAATCCAATTGAATCTCACTATTTAGAAAGACTATGGTGCTATATGTTTACAAGAAATAGATTTTTTACTAAAACAATTATTGATGTCACAAAAACAAAGCTTGAAAGATTTATAGGAAACTAAATTTTAAAAAAGATTTTTTATTTAAATTATCTTTTTAAAACTTGATTTTCTTATGGTAAATTTAATGCAAACCATTATGGTAAATTAAGAAATTAATAAATATTCCTGAGTATTTACTTTTTCAAATCATTTAAAACTAATATAAATATCACAATGGAAGAAAAAACTAAAAAAGCAATTATTACTGGAATCACTGGTCAAGATGGTAGCTATCTTGCGGAATTACTTTTGGAAAAGGGTTATGAAGTGCATGGTATAAAAAGAAGATCAAGTAGCTTTAATACGGAAAGAATAGATCATTTATACCAAGATCCACATTTAGAAAAACCCAAGTTTATTCTTCATTATGGGGACCTTACTGATACCAGCAATCTGGTAAGGATTATTCAACAAATAATGCCTGATGAAATTTATAATTTAGGTGCGCAAAGTCATGTTTCAGTAAGTTTTGAAAGTCCAGAATATACTGCTAACAGTGATGGATTAGGAACTCTTAGGATCCTAGAGGCAATTCGTTTTTTAGGTCTTTCTAAAAAGACAAAATTCTATCAAGCCAGTACAAGTGAACTTTTTGGAAAAGTTCAAGAAATCCCACAGAACGAGAAAACCCCTTTTTATCCTAGAAGTCCTTATGCGATAGCAAAACTATATGCATATTGGATTACAATAAATTATAGGGAAGCATACAAAATATTTGCCTGTAATGGAATTTTATTTAACCATGAGAGCAAAAGAAGGGGCGAAACTTTTGTTACAAGAAAAATTACTCGAGGACTATCCAGAATAAATTATGGTTTAGAAAAATGCATCTATCTTGGTAATCTAGATGCTAAAAGAGATTGGGGACACGCAAAAGATTATGTCGAGATGCAATGGTTAATGTTACAACAAGAAAATCCAGAAGATTATGTAATCTCAACAGGCAGAACAGAGAAAGTAAGGACTTTTGTGGAATTAGCGGCAAAGAAGTTAGGTTGGATAAAGGATAATGATGATTCTTTGAGTATTATTTGGGAAGGTGAAGGAATTAATGAAGTTGGAAAGAGAGTAGATACAAATGAAATTGTAGTAAGAATTGATCCAAGATACTTTCGACCAACAGAAGTTGATTTACTCCTTGGTGATGCAACGAAAGCAAAATCAAAACTTGGATGGACTCCAAAGTTAACTCTTGATGAAATTGTTGAAGAAATGATTATTAATGATCTTGAAATAGCAAAAAAGGAACTATATCTTAAAAAAGAAGGTTTTAAAACTATTGATTCGATTGACTTATATTAAACCTAAGAATGGGACATACAAAGAAAATTAACTTAAATGAGAGGATATTCATTGCTGGGGCTAATGGAATGGCTGGCAGTGCTATTAATAGAGTATTAATAGATAATAACTATGGCAAAAAACATTTAGGAGGAAAAATACTAACCCCTAATAGGACTGAATTAGATTTGTTAGAAAATAATGAAATAAAAAAATTTTTCGAAAAAGAAAATTTATCAGTTGTAATAATTGCAGCAGCTAAGGTGGGTGGGATTCTTGCTAACTATGAAAAACCAGCAGATTTTATCCTTCAAAATTTAAAAATCCAAACAAACTTAATTGAGAATTCATTTAAGTATGGAATAAAAAGATTACTATTTCTTGGTAGTAGTTGTATTTACCCCAAATATTGTTTACAGCCAATTAAAGAAGAGTACTTGCTTCAAGGAGATTTAGAATTAACTAACGAGTACTATGCAATAGCCAAAATAGCAGGAATAAAATTATGTGAATCATTAAGGAAACAACATGGTTTTGATGCAATATCTTTGATGCCAACTAACTTATACGGACCTAATGATAATTATCATCCTACCAATAGTCATGTAATGGCCTCTCTAATTAAAAAATTTACTGATGCGAAAAAAAAATCTTTAGATAAAGTTATTTGTTGGGGGACAGGAAAACCAAGAAGAGAATTTATGCATGTAGATGATTTAGGAAAAGCAGTATTATTTGCTTTAGAAAATTGGTCTCCAGTTGATAAGAATGCACCTAAATCTGAAAGTAAAAACTTGTTAACATATTTAAATGTGGGAACAGGTCAAGATATCTCAATAAAAGAATTAGCTGAAAAAATTGCTTTATTTACTGGTTATAAAGGGGAAATTATATGGGACCAAAGTAAGCCTGATGGAACCCCTCAAAAAAAATTGAATATAGACAAAATAAAATCTATAGGTTGGAGTCCAAGTATAACTCTTGATGAAGGATTAAAATCTACAATAAATTTAGTGATGAATATTTAAATATTTAATTTAGTACTCAAAAAATATAAATTTTTTTCCTATTCATAAAGGAACATCAATATAATTCATAATTCTTTTACATTCCTTATAGATATTATCTTTACAAGCTAATAGGTTAAATGAACCATTAGGAGCTCCATCTTTAAATTTAATTTGTAAAGTTGGGTCCATTAAAGATTTAAAACCATAGGACATAAGATTATTTATTAAATAATTAAAAGTAATGCCAGCTTTTTTGATAGTAATAGGATTTATCTCAATGATCATAATTGCATTGGTCAATGCAAGTGTTCTTTGTAAACCATTAATTACTTTATATTCAAAACCTTCAACATCAATCTTTATACAAGCTATATCCAAAGGGTTTATATTTATACTTTCTAGAAATTTATCTCCAATTAAAAAATGAGATCCTTGCAAAGATTGATTATCTAGCGCTGTTAGAAGACCTGTATTATATCTTCCTTCTTTTTTCCTTTTTAAAATATCTTTTGGCATAGACACCTTGAATCTTCCGTACTCATCAGACAAGCCTAAATGAAATAAAGAAATATTTTTACATTTATGAAGGTTATGAGCTGCATAAAATAGGTTTCTTATGTCAGGCTCAAATGCAATTACTTCTCTATTTAAATCATCTGATTTAGAAAATGCGTAAGACCAATAACCAATATTTGAGCCTATATCAATAATTTTATGAACATTAATTTTTTGACAAATTTTGTCTACTTTTCTAAAGTATTCATTTTCATAATTAACAACATTTATTAATCTTTTTAACTGTCTTTGAGTTGGAGATATAAATTTGTTTTTATCTACTGAATAGTATTTATAAGTACGATTTTTTGGATGAAGAAATCTTTGGCCTAAGTTTTCTAGAAAATTTATCAAATTAATAATAGAGCGCATTTTTCTCCTTCGACATATAAAAATTTCTATCAGTTTTAAATTATACCTTATGTAATAAAAACATATTGAGATAAAACGAGTTTATTACATTATAAAATTCGCTGACACTAAATATTTACTATGGTTAACTATCAAATGTATTATTGGTAAAAATAATTAATTTAAACTAATTGAAAACTAAAGTACCTTTAGAATTCCAAGGTAAAAGAATTGCCTATCCTAAACATTTATTATGGACATGGATTTTTACTCCTTTTTTTTTAATTGATTTAATACTTGAAGAATTATTAATATTTTTTCCACATTTATATAATAAATTTTTTCGAATAAATATAAAAAATAAAAAATCTTGTCTAAATATAAGAAAAAATGGCTTTGTAGTCATAAATAAATATTTCAATCAAAATCAGTTGGAAATTATCAAAGACAAAATAAATCTATTGAAAATTGATCTACTTAAAAAAAATTTAATTAATAAAAAAGAAATAGAAGGATCAATAAGATTCAAATTTTTAATCCCACCTAGTAAAGAAATTTCGAAAATAGTCAACTTTCCAAATTTAAAAAACATATATAAAAGCTATAAATTTAAAAAGCCTTCAATAACCTGGATGGAATCCTTAACAGAATCTATTAATATGAATCAACCAATTTTTGCAAGTCATCCTCATATTGACTCATATAGACATCAACTTAAATTTGTTATTGCTTTAGAAGATGTAGGTTTTGAAAATGGTCCTACAGAATATCTTCAAAGAAGTCATAAATTAAATTTGCAACTACTTATATCATATTTTTTAACATGGATTTACGAGAAGAAAATTATTAGAGGTAGAAAGCAGTTTCTTCCATCTAATGTAATAAAGGATTATAGAAAAAAAAATAAAAATTTAATCACACTTAAAAGAGGTGATCTATTTATTTTTAATTCAAGAGGTTTACATAGAGGAACTGAAATATTATCAGGATCAAGGAATCTATTATGGTTTTACTTTGATTAAAAAATATCTTAAAAGAGCAACAATTTAAATAAATAATATTTATCAAACATAAAATTCATAAAAAACCTAATAATTAAGATTTTTTAATTTACTTAAGATCTTGAGTAATATCACAATTTAAAAAATTTGCTATTTTAAATAATTAAACTATCAAAGAATAATATGCATTTGATAAGCTTTTATTTTTACAAACCCACGGATTGCAAACCATCAATATATTTTGAGAATTTCGTTAACCTGAATGGGAATAATGATGAAATCAGATTAGCTCCATTATTATTTTCTGTATTGTATTTTAATTCTAATATTATTAATGGATTTTTATTATAAAAACTTTGATTAATAGAGTTATTATGAATTAAACTATAACTTTTTAAATTAGAGTCAACTGTAATCCGTTATTTCTTATCAAAAGATAAATAATATTTTCTCTCATATGTATTCATAGGCAACTGCCATAGATAGAAATATGCTAATTACTAGATTTACTGAGAACCCAATCAAGGATATATTACCTTCGGAGAATGAGCTGGGAATCGATATTAAAAGACTAAAGCTGCTTGAACCTATTATTGACATCACAAATATCAAGAATCACTATCTAAATTTATATATCATGACTATATGTCATAGTTAATCAATTTGTATAATAACTTAAAATTTTATATTTTCTAATTAATTTACTATCGCTTTACGTTGCAAGATATTCGACTCTATTAAAGGAAACCCTTTCTTTACTCAATAAATTAAATTTTAAAATTTTTTAAATAAGATTTTCTACTTGATATTTTTTATTAAAGATTAATAATATGTGGTTATTAGCTCCCTATGGCGCATATCATGGTTCATAAGTGCTTATTTAACCACTATCAAGTGCTATCAAGTAAACCAGCGGATTTTTATAAATCTTCCAAACTGCCTGATATTACTGCCGTTTCACACATTTGGGGCCATAGCTCAGTTGGTAGAGCACCTGCATGGCATGCAGGTGGTCAGCGGTTCGAATCCGCTTGGCTCCACTTAAATTTCTTTAATCTTATATTCTGATATTAGTTTCATAAGTAAATAAATTTCTATAAGTTTTAGTAGTTAATTTTAAGACTAATTTAGATTTAAAAAATACCAATATTCCTCACTAGAGTGAAACTTTTGCATCATGAGATAATTAGTAAAAAAAAGATTTATTTCGAATTTTCCATAATTAGCTTTTATAAAAGAAATTTTTTATGGAGAGCAAAAAGTTTTTAAGATATTCCTATTAGAAAGGGTAAATATCTTCGAAGTGACCACTTGAAATAATCCTGAATTACTTGAAAAAGTACCATATTTGAAAAATAAAAGTAAGTTTTAGTTATCTGAAATTAAAAACTAATAATACTTTTTATTCAATGCTACATAGTTAGTAGTGATAAAACATTCTGCATTTTCTGAATATTCTTTAATTAATTTTGGACCTCTTGGAGTAATTCTAAAAATTAAAAAATTTTTTTCTTTAAAAAAATACCAAAAATCTTGGAAATAAGTTCTTGTATCGATGTTGCATCCTCCAAACTCAAATTGTATTAATTTAGTATTATTAATTAATTCACCAAATCCTTTTAAAACGTTAAGTTCATGGCCTTCTACATCAATTTTTACGTAATCAATTTTTAAAACCTTCTCTCCCCAGTAATCATCAAATCGATTTAAATCAACGATTTCTTCTAAATTCATTCCAATATTAAAATGATCCAGTCTCCTTTTAGTTAAAGAGGCTGAACCAGATCCTAAGAAATCAGAAAATAGTTTTTTTTTATCTTTAAAATCTGAAAGACCAAAATTATTTATAAAAATGTTATTTTCCTTGAATTTTTTCTTTAAAATTTCGTAATTAAATTTTTGGGGTTCAAAAATATGACACTCCAAATTTTTAACTTTTTTCAACATGTATTCTGTATATAATCCTTTATTAGCTCCAATATCTATAAATATATTAGGATCTTGTTTTAATAAAGATAAACAAGAGTTGACCTCAGTATCGATTGTACTTGCCCCCCATGCCTTGCCTTGGTAATAAAATAAAAACTTTTCTAAATAGTAAATTAACTTACTATTAATAGGAATTTTTAAGAAAAAAGATAATAAACTTTTTATAAACTTTTTTGCCATTATTAAAAATAATTTTTGTATTATTACTATTTATATCATTTAAAAAAAATTAAATTAAGTAGTTTGTATTTTTTAAAAAAAAAATTTATTATGTTCTTAAGTTTTTTATAAGTGATGCGTACTTTGATAAAGAAAGATATATGCATTGTTGGTTCGGGATTTTGTGGGTATACTGCTTATAAAAATTTAAAAGATAAAAATATAGATTTAATATTAATAGAAGGTGGGAATTATAAAACTCCTAATAATTCAGAAGAACAAAAATTCTATAGTGTAAAAAATAATAAATTTGTTAGTAATATTAAACTTGGCAATAAAATATTTAACATCAATAATTCTTTAGATGCATCTTATAGAGATAGAAGGTATACCTTGGGTGGTTCAGCAGAAGCTTGGTCAGGTTGGATAAAACCTTTTGAAAAATCAACTTACGAAAATAAATTCGAGGAATTTAGTAATCAAAGTTGGCAGAATAATAATCTATCTCGTTTTGATAAGGAATCTTTAGAATTATTGAATAGTCCAATTTTAGACTTTGATCCTAATAAAGTTGCTTTTGCTTTGAACTTCGATTTACCAGAATTACCTGATGGGCTCTATTATACGGTTTATTCTTGGGCTAAGAGTCCTTTAAGATTAAAAAATTATTGGAGTGATAAAGCTACTTCAGATTTAGAAAAATTAAATAATAATCAAAATGTTCTTTATTCTTTTAGGCTTATCGATTTAAAAATAAAAGATAAAAAAGTTAATTCACTCATTTTCGAAGGTAAAGATAAATCATTACTAGAAGTTGAAGCAAATACTTTCATTATTGCATTGGGAGGAATTGAAAATACTAGATTTACAAATATCTTAAATAGTAAAGATAAGTTAAAAAAATATCCGAAAGAATTAGTAGGTAATTTTCAAGAACACCCTCATTTATATGATATGGCAAAGTTTAATTTCTCTGAAAGGCAAATCCCAGATATTTTAAAATCTAGGATTCCTATTCTTACTAATGAAAATATATTAAAAGGTAAAGTTAAGATTTTCATTGCAGCTTGGGATGGTATTGGCACTCCAAAAGTTACTTTTGAAATAAAGCAGCCACAAAATAAATTTAAAAGTTGGATTAAATCTAAACTTAAAAATGAAACTTATTATGATTGTCACGTTCATCTAAGATGTGAACAAAGTCCTAAACTTGGATCAAAGATTAATTTTGATAAAAACAATACTAAACTAAATTGGGAAGTTAAAGATACAGATTTTAAATTTTACTCTGATTATTTAAAAAGATTTGGAACATATATGAAATCAATGAATTATTTAAAAGACTTTAAAATTAGTAATAGTTCATATGCGAATTATACTTTTCCGAAACAGGCATATGGTGGGGCACATCATATGGGAACAGTACCCTTGACTATAGATAATTCAATTTTAAATAGAAATTTTAGTCATTGTAAATACAAAAATACATATATTGTAGGTAGTTCATCTTTCCCTACTTCAGGCTTTGAGAATCCAACTCATTGCGCCATATCAACAACGTTGGCTGCATTAGAGGATATTAAAAAAAATATCTAAATATGAAAAATTTACCTCAAAATTTAGGAAGAAGAAAATTTTTAAGTTTCTTATTTATTGGAATACCTTCTTTTATAATTTTATACAAAAATGAAGTTAAAGCTGATAAAAAAAATGTAGTTTTTTTATCTGAAGAGACTATAAATGAAATTAAAATTTATAATTCAAAGAGAAAAAATAAATTGTCATTAAATTACCAAAATGAAATTAAGAACGATTTAAAAGAGGGGAAAACAATTTGGTTAGAAAATGATTTAATCACATATGCACAATTAAAGAATTTTAAATTCAAAAAAATATAGTTTTAAATAAAATTTTAATAAGTTAAGATCATTATAAAATAGTTATATTAAAGAGTATTTAAATTAAATTAATTTAAAGATATAACAATTGGAGCTCAATAAAGAATATTCTCAAATATTTTTTTAATTACTTACCTTTTAATCAAATAAATTTTATAAATATATTTTGATCCAATTAAATATATATGATTATATTAAATTCTTTTTGTTTAACTATTTACTTTGATAGATATAATAATTTAGTTTTAAAGTAAATTAAATTTACAGTTAATAATCTATGCGCTCTAATTTTTCAATAGTAATGCCTGTTTTTAATAGAAGAGATTCAGTTTTAGATGCATTAGAAAGTATTAAGAATCAAAATATAAAAGATCAAATAGAGATTATTATTATTGATGACTCAAACGATATTACCTCAAAAATAATCAAGGAATATATAATTAAGAATAAGCACTTAAAGATAAAGTACTTTAAACCAAAAAAAAGGGCAGGTATTAATAAATCTAGAAATTTAGGAATTAAAAATGCAGTTTATGATATTATAGTTTTCCTAGATTCTGACGATCAACTGTTAGAAGGTGCGCTTGAAGATATTTCAGTTGCCTTTCAATCTAACAAAGATATCGTTATTTATTTTGGAAGAATCAAGAAATTAAAAGACAATTCAAGAAAATTTATTTTAAGTAGAAATTTACCAACTGTTGGCGATTACGTAGATTATTTAAAGACTTTTAGAAAACAGGGAGAAGTTTTGCCAGCATTAAGAAATTATGCAATAAAAAGTCAGGAAAAATTGTTTGATGAGGACTTATGGGGCTTTGAGAATCTACTTTATTTAAGATTATTGAAAAATGGAGGCAAGTATTTTAGGAGTAAAAAAGTTGTGAGACTTTACAATAATATTAATGAAGATAGGTTATCTGCATCAGGTTTGAGTAAAGTTCAAAATAGAAGAGATGGGTATTTAAGACAATTAAAAGAGAACGGAAAGAGTTTTTTCTTTTACTCTCCAATAAATTTTTTAAATACTTTAATTAGAATTATCGTTTACAATAGATTAATTAAAAGATCAAGAAAATTATTTTTTTATGAAATCTTATCAATACTCACATTCCCTCTACCAAAATTTTTTTTTCGATTAGTAATTAAGATCTTCATAAAAATGCAGTAATTATTTAAAATCTTTATTTATAATTGAAAGTATTCTTTAAAATAAAATATTAATTATTTAATGAATAAAAAACTTATCCTATATGAACTAAATGAGGTTCCAAAGAAAGTTATTGATATTTTCGTAAAATTTAATAAGCATTCAGCCTTAGGAAAGATTTTAAATGAATCCTCTTATTTTGATACTTTCACAATAGATGAAGGCGAACTGCATCCTTGGAGCACATGGCCAACTTTTCATAGAGGTGTTTCAAATAATATTCATGGCATAAAATATATAAATCAAGATTTACAGTATTCCTCAAAATTCCCTCCATTATGGGAAATACTTGTTGAAAATGATCTTAAAGTTGGTGTGTTTGGTTCTCTTCAGTCTTTCCCTCCAATTAAGCATAAAAATATGCAATTTTATCTACCAGATACATTTGCGCCAAACGAAGAAGCCTTTCCAGAAGATTTGAAAGAGTTTCAGAAATTTAATTTATTGATGACAAATAAAAATAAAGCGATCAGCAGAAATATTGATCTTCAATCTATAAGATCATTTATGAGATTTTTATCAAAAAACAAAATAACCTTGAAATCATATTTAAAAATATCATCCCACCTTTTGAAAGAGAATTATGAGCCAAAATATAAGAAAAGAAGATCTTTACTGCAGCCAATAATAGGGTTTGATTTATATTTTAAATTATTGAAAAAATATCAACCAAATTTTACTACTTTTTTTACAAATCATGTCGCAGGAATGATGCACAGATATTGGAGAGATTTATTTCCTGAAGATTTTGGTTTGGACTTATCAGATGTTGACTCTTTCCATAAAAACTCTATTTTTGAATCTATGAAAATTGCGGATAAGCAAATTCAATGTTTAAAAGATTTTGCAGATAAAAATAACTATAGTTTTTGTATTGCAAGCAGCATGGGTCAAGAATCAATAAAACGAGGCAAATATATACCTGAATTATTCATAAACGATTTCAGACTTGTCTCAAAAGCTTTAAAAATCGACCCTTATTCTTATGAAATACTTCCAGCAATGCAACCAGATATTTGTATTAAGTGTAAAACTTATGAAGCTCTCGAGTTATTAAGGATGCAACTCCCAAATATTATTGATACCTCAAAAAATCAAATTTTTATAGAAAGATACAATCCTGTTGGCTTATATTTAAATTTGTCTATAAAAAGATCAAAGACATGTTCTCAAAATAAAAAAATTCAAATTCTTGAAAAAATATATGACTTAACTGAATTAGGATTTGAATTAATTGCAAGGGATCAAGGTACCGGATATCATGTTCCCGAAGGCATTCTTATAATGTATGGTGACATAGCTAAAAAATACAATAATTTAACTCAAAGAAGTTTTGACAGTAGAAAATTTGCACCCCTAATTCTTGATTATTTTGAGTTAAAAAGACCAAATTATATGATAAAAATTTAGTATTGATGACCAATAAGAAAATCAAAATTGCTTTAATATCCAATAGCTGTTGGTATATTTATAATTTTAGAATTTCATTACTTAGAGATTTAAAATCAGAAGGTTTCGAAGTTGTTATAATAACTCCTTTAGATAAATATGTTAATCAATTAGTTGAAGAGGGTTTTGAATATCAAAAGTGGGGACTTTCAAGAAAATCTATCAATATTTTTAATGAATTAATTTCTATTTATAGTCTTATAAAAATTTATAAAAGATTGAAACCAGATTTAGTTCATCACTTTACTATAAAGGCTTGTTTATATGGAACCATAGCAGCAAAGTTTTCAGATATAAATCTTGTTATAAATTCAATCACTGGACTTGGTCATCTATATGCAGGTAAAAAATATACTACGAGGATTCTTAAGAATATACTTAAACCCATTTACAAAATTATTTTTAGAGCAAGAAGATCTAACATGATTTTTCAGAATAAGGATGATTTATATGAATTTGAAAAAAATAAATTTATCAATGAAAACTCCTCAATAGTTATAGAGGGATCAGGTGTAGATATTGTTAAATTTTTTCCTTCAGAAGATACTTCAGGCAAATATCATTCACCAATAAGAGTTCTATTCCCCTCAAGATTAATTATGGAAAAAGGTATAATTGAGGTAATTAGAGCATGCAATTCACTTTGGAAAGAAAAATATAATTTTTCACTTTGGATTTCGGGGAAGAACAATGATGCTAATAGAAGCTCTTTAAAAAAAAATACTCTCAGAAAACTAGAGGAAAATAAAAAAATAAAAATCCTTGGTCATGTTGAAAACATGAAAGAATTATATGAGAATATAGATATAGTATTATTGCCTTCATGGAGAGAGGGCCTGTCTAAAGCTTTGATTGAAGCCGCAGCAATGCAAAGGCCAATAATTACAACTAATACAACAGGTTGTGCGGAGATTATAGATCATGGAAAAAACGGGATTCTTGTGCCATTGCAAGATGAAGAATCAATTAAATTAGCTTTAAAATTTCTTTTCTTAAACCAAAATTTATCAAGGGAATTTGGTATTTCAGCGAGAGAGAAAGTTATAAAAAATTTTTCTACTACAATTATTAACAGCCAAACAATCAGATTTTATAGAAAAATAATTAATTCAAGAATTACTTAGACCACTCTTTTAACCATGATTGCCACATTAATATTGTCCAAATTTTTGAATAATTATTTTCTTTTCCAGTTAAATGTTTTTGCCAAGAAATTGTTATTTCCTTTGGGTTTAAGAATCCTTGTTTTGCCATTGTTTCTGGATTTAATAAATCCTCAGCCCATTCTCTTATATATTTATCAGTTATTAACCATTGACCAATTGGTAAAGCAAAGCCAGCTTTTGGTCTTTCAAAATACTTAGTAGGTAGATATTTTTTTAATATTGACCTTAAAGCATATTTTCCATATTTTATACCTCTAATTTTTCTAATTTTCATACTTGGGGACATTCTCCATGCAATTTGAGCAATTCTGTGATCTAAAAAAGGTGCCCTAGTTTCAAAACTTGTAGCCATAGATGCTCGATCCATTTTAACAAGGATATCATTTGGTAAATAAGATAATATATCTACAAACATTATTTTTTCCTCAGCCGACAAATATTCTTGATTACTGAATAAATTTTTTAGGTAACTTAAATTACAATGGTTTTTGCCTGATAAGATTTCAGATGGATTATCCCAACAACTTGTTATTGATTTGTATGCTGATTCTAGTGAGTTAGATGCTCTTATTAATTCTGCAAGTTTCTGGCGTTTATCTAAATTTAATCCTTCAGAACTACTTGGAATAAATAGTAATATTTCTGCAATTAAATTCCTTATGTTTTTTGGGATAAAAGAAAATAGACGTTGAATTGATGGACAGTATATATGTCTATTATATCCCCCAAAAAGTTCATCACCACCATCTCCAGTTAGGGCTACAGAAATACCATTATCTTTTGCTTCTTTACAGATTAAATGTGATGGAATTTGAGAAGAGTCTGCAAATGGTTCTGAATAAATTTTAGAAAGATTAGGAATTATTCTCTTTGCTTCATTATTTGATAATTCTATTTGATTATGATTTGTGCCTAAATAATTGGAAACTATTTTTGCATAATTTCCTTCATTAAATCCTTTAGAAGATTTTGATAGCTCAGGGAATCCTATAGTAAAGCTTTCTATTGGTCTTTTATTATAAAACTGAAATAAAGCAGTTATTAATGAAGAATCTATTCCGCCTGAAAGGAAAATACCCAAAGGTACATCTGATATTGATTGTTCTTTGATGGTTTCAATTAATTGTTCTTCTAAATTAAATAAAGCTTCTTCATCTGATTCATAATTAATTTTCTGTTTCATAATTTCTTCTTGAGTATCCCACCACTTAAATGACTTAACTTCTAAATCAGATGAATCCCTTTTACTCACTTCTAATAAATAACCAGGCTTAAGCTGATTAATTTCTTTAAAAATTGTATATGGAGCAGGAATATAACCTCTATTTAGATAAATTGACAAGGTCTCATGATTGGTAGTTAAATTGGCAAATGGTATTGACTTAAGGGCTATTAGATCTGATGTAAAAATAAATTTATTTTTTTGTACTATGTCATCCCAACCCCAATAAAGAGGTTTTTCTCCAAATCTATCTCTAGCCAAAGTTAATGTTTGTTTATCTTTGTCCCAAATTGCTAAGGCAAACATACCTACACTTTTAATTAATGTTTCTCTAATTCCAAAGATTTGTATCATTGACAACAAAATCTCTGTATCGGAAGAACCTTTAAGTAAATCTTTCTTATATGCCTTTTTAAGAATCTTCCTCAAATATTTATGATTATAAATTTCACCATTGAAAACAATAATATAATTACCGTTTTCTGAAATCATAGGTTGATTACCTAATTCAGAAAGATCAATTATTGATAATCTTGAATGAGATAAAGCAATTCCGTTCTCCCTACAAATCCAATCTCCACTACTATCTGGACCTCTGCTTTTTAAACTATTAGCCATAGATTTTACTATGTAAAGCAATTCATTGATATTTGATTTTTTATGATCCCATATCCCAGAAACACCGCACATATAAATTCTCTTTTAAAAATAAATATAATTCTACATTACTTTATATTTTCTATGGTTAATATCTGAATTTTTATTGGTAGATTATCGTATAATTAAAAACTAAAAGATGATGTCAATATTAGTTACAGGAAGTGCAGGATTTATAGGTTTTAGCTTATCAAAAAAACTCTTAGAATTGAATTACGAAGTTATTGGTTTTGATAATTTGAATAATTATTATGATGTTAATTTAAAAAAAGCTAGATTAAATATTTTAGAAAAAACATCAAAAGTAAGAAAATCAAAATTTAAAAATATTATTGGAGATCTAACCAATAGAAATGAAGTTGATAAACTATTTAATGAAAACAAGCCAAAAGTAGTTATAAATCTTGCCGCCCAAGCTGGGGTAAGATACTCAATTACAAACCCTCATGCATATATAGAATCGAATATTCTTGGATTCCTAAATATCCTTGAAAACTGTAGACATAATGAAATTAATCAACTTATTTATGCAAGTAGCAGTTCAGTATATGGAGGCAATGAAAAAATGCCATTCTCAGAGAGCTTTGGCGTTGATCATCCCATAAGCTTATATGCAGCAACAAAAAAATCAAATGAGTTAATGGCGCATACTTATAGCCATTTGTACGGCCTTTCAACTACTGGGCTAAGGTTTTTTACTGTTTATGGACCTTGGGGAAGACCAGATATGGCACTTTTTTTATTCACTAAGCAAATTCTGGAGGGGCAGCCTATAAAGGTTTTTAATAATGGAAATATGATAAGAGATTTTACTTATATTGATGATATCGTAGAATCTCTTTGCAGATTAATTAAATCACCTGTAAAAGAAAACAAAGATTTTAATAAGGAAGACCCTGATCCATCAATGAGTTGGGCACCTTATAGGATTTTTAATATCGGAAATTCTAATCCAACACCCTTAATGGAATATATTGAAGAAATCGAAGAAAATTTAGGTATTTTAGCAAACAAAGAGTACATGCCAATTCAAGCTGGAGATGTGCCAGCTACTTCTGCGGATATAAAAAAACTTGAAGAATATATTAACTTTAGACCTAAAACATCTATAAAGAAAGGTGTTTCCGAATTCATAAAATGGTATAAAGAATTTTATCAAGTTTGATTGATCAATTTAAATGAAATATAATTTGCCGAATTTAGAAAATTGTAAAATAACCGTAATTGGTTTGGGATATGTGGGTTTACCTTTAATAGTTGAATTTGCTAAGACAAAGCAAGATTTTTCAACTAAAAAAAATCTCACAAGAAAGTTAATTGGATTTGATGTTAATAAACAAAGAATTGAAGAGCTAAATAATAATATTGATAAAACAAAAGAAATTAATCCTTCAGATTTAATATTTTTTAATGATATTATATTTTCCTATAGAGAAGAAATTATTATTGATTCGGATGTTTTTATAGTAACTGTTCCCACACCTATTGATAAAGCAAGAATTCCAAACCTAGAACCACTAAAAAAAGCATGTAAATTAATAGGTAAGTCATTAAAAAATTTTAAAAATAGTGAGAAAATTAAGAAAAAAACCATACCATTAGTAATATTCGAAAGTACAGTTTTTCCAGGTGCTACAGAAGAAGAATGCGTACCTATTATTGAAAAATATTCAAATCAAAAATTGAATTATGATTTTTGCGTAGGCTATAGTCCTGAAAGGATAAATCCAGGAGATAAAAAGTATAAATTAACTGATATTGTAAAAATTACGAGTGGATCAAATCAAGAGGCTTCTTTATGGATTGATGGCTTATATGGTTCTATAATTAAGGCTGGAACATTTAATTGCTCCAGCATAAAAGTAGCAGAGGCTGCAAAAGTTATAGAAAATACTCAAAGAGATTTAAACATTGCATTAGTTAATGAGTTATCCATGATATTTAAAAAGTTAGATATAGATACTTTGGATGTTTTAGATGCTGCATCTACAAAGTGGAACTTCATAAAATTCAAGCCTGGATTAGTAGGAGGTCATTGTATTGGTGTTGATCCATATTATTTAACTTATAAGGCTCAACAAGTAAATTATTCGCCTCAGATTGTTCTTTCTGGAAGAAGAATTAATGACTCTATGGGCGAATGGATTTCTGAACAATTAATTATAAAAATGGCTAAAAATAATTTGCCTATAGCTAAATCTAAAATACTAATAATGGGTATTACCTTTAAAGAAAATTGTCGTGATTTAAGGAATTCAAAAGTTTTAGATATAATCGAAAAACTCAAAGAATATAATTTAGAGAGTTTTATTTATGACCCTCTAGCTGACAAAACAGAAGCTGATAGTTTATATTCAATTGAAGTCAGAGATCAAATACAAGATGATTATAAATTTTCAGCAATAATTATCGCAGTAGCACATGATTTATTTAAGAATAAAAGTCAAGAATTTTGGCAAAACAAACTAGTTGATAATGGAGTAATCTTTGATCTAAAGGGAATACTACCTAAATACAAAAATGTAATAAGGCTTTGAATAAATCCTATGAAACAAATTGTTTGTATATTTGGATCTAATTCTTTATTAGCAAAAGATTTTATAAATACTTTTTATAAAAAATTCAATATAATTGGAGTATATAGTAAATCTATTGATAAAGAAATTAACAAAAAATTATTTAAATCTTTTCAATTAGATATAGGCAAGAAACAGACATACTCACAGCTTCAACATTTTGCACAATATATTAAAAGTATAGTAAATAATAAAAAGATAAACTTTTTATTATTTTCTTGGTGTGGTAAGCCAAGAGTTAAAAACAAGTCAGAAGACGCAAGAAATAAAAATATAAATCAAAAAATTATTGAGAATTTCCTTTGTATTTCATCTTTTTGTAAGCCTTCAAAAATAATTTTTTTATCAAGTGCTGGAGCAATTTATGATCAGATTAATGGGGATTATTCTAAAGAGAATGATCAACCTAAGCCAAGTTCATCTTATGGATTGCAAAAATTAATTGCTGAACAAGAACTTAATAAATTTTGTAATAAAAATTTAATTGATTTGATAATTTTAAGAGTATCTTCTGCTTATGGATACAATCCAGAATTCTCAGATAACGGTGTATTAAATAAGTGGCTTTTCCAAGCAAAAAATGATGATCAAATTTTAATATATAACTCATTAGAATCTTCCATTAATTTTATTTCTTTTATACAAGTATCAAGATCTTTAGAATTTTGTTTAATTTCTAATATCAAAGGTTGTTTTAATTTAGGAAGTAATCTAAGTACAACTTTGGAGGAAATTCTTGAAGTAGTTAAAAAAATATCTGGAAAGGATAATTTAAAATTAAAATTTAAAGGAAAAAGTAAAAGACAATTTAATCTTGATTCTTCATTATTTAGAAATCTTTCAAAATTAAACTTTAAAAATGAAATAGAAAAAGAAGCTTATAAAATTTATAATTTAATTAATTAAATTAAATATTAAATTTCCGAACATTTTTTAACTTTCTAAGTAATTTGAAGAACACTATCTTTAAATCTTATTAAACATGAAATAAAAATAATTCTAATCATCAAAATTATATAATTATCAATAGACATCATTTTAAGAATAAAGTAAATTAAATTATTAATGTTGGTTATACAATTGAAATGAAAAAAGTCATATTATTAGATATAGGAAATGGTACAAAATTATATCCATTAATAAAAGGAATAAATAAATTAATACTTACATACATGAGAGAAATTTTAATGATTATTAATGCAAGTTTTATCAATTTATCGATAAATTTCATAGGGAATGGAAATGAGTTATTAAAAGATATTAAATATTTAATAAATGAAAAACTTAAAGGATCAACCCAGTCACTTCTTTTAGCAAATTATTTAATTATCAATAAACCTTTTCCCCTTTTTTTTAAAATTGCTAAAGCTCGGCTTGATACTGGAACTTTAGATTTTCTTCAAGATGATTCAAATTTTATAGAAATACTGCAAAGTCGCCAGAAAGTTTTAAAACATTTCCTAGAAAAGATTTCTTGGAGAAAAGGTTTTATTACTTCTGATCAATTAGATACACTTGATAATATATATAAAAAAAGCAATTATGGAAGATATTTTTTTTCAATATTAATTAGGAAAGATTATTAAGATGAAATTACCTCCATTAGTGATTTCTACATGTAAAAAATATTCAGATGTTTTAAATATTACTTTACGAAGATTAATCAATTTATCTGAAAAGGAAAATATAAAACTAGAAATCCACTTAATATCTGACCAAATTAATATTCCAGAAAATATAAAAGACTTAGAAAAATATATAAAAAAAATTCATTATTTTGATTCTGATTGTTGGAATTTAGTAGTTTATAAATGCATTCAAAATTTAATTAATTCAGGATATAAAACAGCAATATTACTTTTAGATGATTTTTGGATATCAAGAGTTAATTTCAAGGAGTTATATAGTATATGTGATATCTTTACTAAAAATGAACTTGATTACTTAAGCTTAGACCCTGAGGATAAAAATATCTTTTTTAATAGAGAACTTAGGGCACCTATGTTAAGAAACAAAATCCCTAATTGCTATCAAATTAATCCTGATTATTGTTATACATGTAGTCTAAAAGCATCAATATGGGATTTAAAGTATTTAGCATTAAAAGCCAAGGATGCAAAAAATATTTGGGATTTTGAAAAGCAAGCAGGATCACCTTTATCTTATGCAACACTTAAAAAGCCTTTAAAATATTTTCATGTAGTAGAGAAAGGAAAGCTTGTTTATCGAACTATTTTTATTAATTCTTTTAGGATTCTTAAGAGACCTTATATCTCATTTATTGGATGGTTAATAAATTTAAGAAGGACATTAAGGTATAAAATTTTTTCATGTTTAAATCTGGAAAATGCTACGGAAGATATTTATATTTTAAATGGCGATTTAGAGGATAATATAGCTACACCATTTCATTTTTCTTTATTTAAGCTTCGATCACTTTATAAGTTTTTAAACCTAAGATATAAATACAAAATAAATTATTTACTAGACTTTACTAATTTTTTTAGTAAACCATTATTTAATTTTGCAAGATTTTTATTTTTACCATATTTTTGTTTTATAAATGGAATTAATATTAAAAGGATAAAAATTATAATATTTAAAAATCAACTTTCAAAGAGTAATAATAGGTTATTGATTTTTTCAAGGAGAAATTATGTTTTAACTCCATTCTTGAAAAATTTTAATGGGGAAATAATTTATCATCTAGATCACTTACATTTTTGGACTGATAAAAAAATTAGATTTTTAAATTATTTTTTACAAAATAATAAAAATTTAAAGATGGTTTCTCAGCCTATGTTCGAAACTGATTTTATAAAAAAATTTTTTGCATCACTTTGTAAAAAAACATCTGATATTCAAAGAAATACAGTTTCTTTTTATATATCGCCAAGATTTTTTTCTTATAGAAAAATTAAGAGAGAAGGTTTAGCAATAACAGGGACTTTTCATGAGTTAAACTCTTCTAATATTCCATCAGAATGGAGCAAATTTTATACTTTTACAAATCTTACAACATTACATCCTGAAAGATTATATTTAGAAAAAAATGACTTTGAAAAGATAGATTGGATTAACTTATTAGTAGATAAATATCATCCAACAAAAGTAAAAAATCAAAAAAAATATTTTAAAAATGACATATCTTTTCTTTATCATTCCTCAAGTTCAGCGCTTATTACTTGTGAAGCTTCAGGATTTATTCCTATTCAATTATTTGAAGCAATGGCATCAGGATGTATCCTTATAGGAGATTCAAAATTTCTAAGTTCAATGGGTCTTATAGAAAACATTCATTTTTATCACTTTTCTTTTTATAATTTTTCTTTAAGTAAACTTCATAAATTAGTTTTATTATGCAACCGTAAAGTTTATGAAAAAGCTGAAACTCAAAAATCCTGGATTAAGGATTTCTGTAATAGAAATTTGAATATATAGAATTATTTTTATCTTTATGACAAAAAAAATATCAGTTCAAAAAGTAATTAAAACTATATATAGAATTTCTCCAAAACTCTTTATCTACGGTTTATTGTCTGCATTTTCCGGAGGATTAACAGATTTATTAATTATGGGTTCACTTGCACTTATGTTAAGCCCAAAATATAGCTTTTTTACTGAAAGAATAAATCAATTTTCATTTTTCAATAATGATGCGTTTTATATAAGTCCTTATTCAATACTTATATCTATAATTTTATTATCTTCATTGATTAAAATATATAGCATTGATCTTATAAATAAGATTTCAGGAAAGATTTCTGTAAAGTTATCCCAAAATTATATAATCGAACTCTATAAAAGAAATTATAGAAATGTAAAAACAATTCCAAAAAGTAAATTAAATTATCTTTTATTTAAAGTGCCTGATCAAATAAGTCTAAATGCTATTTGTCCTTTGTTTATGGCAATTAGTAGTCTAATTAGTGTTATCACAATATTAATATCATTTATTCTCATTCAGAAAAACTCAATTTTGTTTTCAATGTTAATAGTCGCATTATTTTTTGTGATCTCAGCAAAATTTAGTAAAAAAAGTATAAGTAATTTATCAAGATTAAGATTAATTCAAGAGTCCGAGTTGAGTGAAAATATTACGGAAATGATAGATGGTTACAAGGACATAAAATTAAATAAAATAGAAAATATTTCAATAAATAATTATAAAAAGATACTTAGTAAACTTAGATTAACTGTCGCCAAAACTCAATTACAAGGTATTTGGCCAAAAAACTTATTAGAAACTACCGCTATAATCGTATTTATTTACGCTCTTTACCTTGAATCAATAAATGATTTTGGAGACTTTGATAAAGGAAACTTAACTATAATAATAATTGGTTTATTTAAAATTCTTCCTACTGCTAATACTTTTTATCTTTCTTGGTCAAATATTCTCTCACATTTAGATTCTATAACAGATGTTTTCAAAGCTACAAACTTTAAAAAATCTAAAATTCTAACTAAAGCTAATTATTCTAATAAAAATAGCGTTAATTTATTTGATAACAAGTCTATAGACCTTTACATTAAGAAATTTAGTTTAGATAATATTAATAAAAAAAATAGGAAAAATATTTTTAAAGATTTTAGTATAAAGTTTGACTTTGGTGAAATAGTTGCGATTAGGGGTCCTTCAGGAAGTGGTAAAACAACTTTGCTAGAGGCATTTTGTGGTTTATATGATAAAGAAAATGTTTTTTTAAAATCAGGAGATAAAGAGATTTTCCACAATAAGTATTATTTAGATGAATGGCAAAGAAACTTATCATATGTCCCGCAAGATATTTTTATTTTTGAAGGAAAAGCAGATTTCAACGTTACTATAGAAAAAGATAGAAGTATTTTTAATAAAGATGATTGGTCTTATTTAAAAGAGTGTTTTGAGATGTCCTGTTTAGATGATATTGAGATTGATCAAGAAATATGTAAAGGAAGAAACTTATTAATCAGTGGAGGCCAAAAACAAAGAATTAGTATTGCTAGAGCATTATTTAGAAGACCTAAAGTTCTTGTACTTGATGAAGCCACTTCCGCTTTAGATAGCAAAAGAGCTAATCAAATCTTCAAGAATTTAAATTCAATAAAGAAAAAGATGATAATATTGTTTGTTACCCATAATGATGATTTATTAAAATATGCCGACAAAGTTATAGACTTTACTAAATAATTTTTTGTAAAGAAAAATTTATTCATAAACCAATAAATTTAAAAGGAAGACAAAATAATAATATGATTTAAATACTTACTTAATAATATTTAATTCAAGACTAAATCTATTTGTTTGTTTTATAATTTATCGAATAAATTTAAGCAACTTATGAAAATATCAGTTCTAAATCCACATTTAGGTATTTCAGTTTATGGAAATCAGATACATAACTATTTTTTAAAATATATTAAATCTTCGTCAAACATATTAATAAGTGACTTTAATATTTTTAGGATATTAAAATTTCTTATTTTTACTTTTAAAAAACCTGATCTAATATCAAGAAAATTTTTCTTTAAATCTCTTTTATCTTCTGGTTTTAAGATTCGTAAAAAACAAAAGTTATATGAAGCTGTATTTGATTTTTCTTGTAGAGAGGAGTTTATAAATCCATCTTTTTTGTCAAAAATTTCTAAAAAACAAGTTTTTCATTTAGGTGACTATTTTTTCGGATCCTCCATTGAAAAACGATTAAAAAAGTATTCAGAATGTAAAAATCCTATATTAATTTGTTATTTTGGAGCGGGTTTAGATGAGAAATATTTGTGTTATTTATTAGAGAAATATAATTTAAAAAAAAATCTTTTACGAGTCCCTTTTGGTTGCTCGGATAGATTTATAAAATTAAACAACATGAATAAAAAAAATATTTTAAAAAAGGTTAATAAAGTTTTTATTACTGGTAGCATCAATAAGATACGTTCTATTGAAAATACGGAAGCAGAAGTAGAAGCTGAAGATTTTTTTAAAAGCAAAAAGCTTCTTTATATGCATCCCTTAAGAAGGTCTATATCATTAAATAAGCATTTATTTAATCACAAATATTTTAAGGTACATTTACCTAAAAAACATGAAGGTAAAGCCCCTGATATTGACCTTATAAATACGATGAAAAGATATAGATACTCTTTTTCAACTAATAGCATTTTTAACTTTTTACCCTCCAAAGTATATGAATCAATGATTTTAGGTTGTGTACCTATATTTTTGGAGGAAGATTTTTTAAAAGAATTAGGTTTTAAACATAATTTTAATTGTTTGATAATTAAAGATTTTGAATCAATAAATAATCTTTCAAATGAACTAAGATCAATTACAAAAATAGATGATATGCAATACTATAAAATTAGTACTAATTGTGTTAAATTTGCAGAAATTAATTTTACACATGAAAGGATAAAAGAATTTATAAATAAAAAACTTAAATTATAAATAAATGAAATTTATATTACCTGCTTTTGGAGATAAAATTTATAAGGATGCTGCCTTTAGACTAAAAAAACAGATTATTAAATCTGGTTTCAGTCCAAAAGATATTTTTATATATTCTGAAGATAGTCCAATAATTGAGGAATTAAATACCTATAGTAAAATTATTTTTTCGAAATCAAAAAGTTATGGTTTCTGTTTTTGGGCTTGGAAACCTCTTATTATTTATGATTTTATTTTGCGAAATGAAACAATAAATAAAAATGAAATTATTTTTTATATTGATTCTGGGAGCGAAGTTATTTCAAATCCAATTAATATTAAAAAATTATTTAAAAGGCATTTTATAAGTGATTTAGATATTTCAGTAGGTCAAATAAATAATTTTGAGATTGACTTTACCCCTTCATACTTAATTGGGCGATTTTTCCCGAATTTTGATTATCACATATTCCATTCAAGACAATATCAAGCTTCATGGATAGGATTTTTATTATCAAATAGATCAAAGAATTTTTTTGAATCATGGTTAAAAAATACAATAAAATTTTTACCTTTTTTTGAAGAGTGGACTGTTTTATATGGAAATAAAGGCATAAGGTATGATCAATCTATTCTTAGTTGCCTCATTAAAAAGAATATTTCCACGAAAAGTTTTATTAGACCTTTTATACCAATTTCTGAATCATTTAATTTTTTATATTTTTTTGGATATAGAGGACATAATTTAGTTATAAATAATCTTAGGAATCTTTCTATATCCCCAAAAATTAAGCATTCAAACATATCGGTTTTATTATCCTTATATGATTATTTAATATACCTATTTAATAATTTATTTTCAAATTTAAGTTGGCAGATTAAGCAGCTTAAAATCTACTTTTTTATAAGTAAAGATTATTTTTTAAAATTTATACTTTATTTGATTCTACATTTAAATAGAAGATTAAATAATTCCTTTATTTCAGCAAGCTACTATAGATTCGATAGGCCAAAAAAAATAGAGATAGGATCTAATATTGCCATTATTGTTCATGGATTAGAAAGTCATGATAGGGCTAAAAAAATTCAAAAGATATTGGCATCTCAATATGGCATTTTTAATATTTTAATAGTTTCCTCTTATGCTTTTTGTGAAGGAAAGAAGGAATATAAGAAAGTTAATAAAATAAACAAAAGACTTATTTTTATTGAAAATAAACTGAATAATAAAAATTTTAAAAATAATTTAACTACTAATGGGAATTTAATGATAAAAAGTATATCTAATGCTTTAAAGTACCTTAAAAATAATAATAAATTTGATTATGTGATAAAAGTTAGATCCGATCTTAAATTTGATATCCATAATTTACTTAAATATACTGAAAATATTAATGATGCAGCAGAAGATATTAATTTTAAAAATAAAATATGGGGTATTGATCTTCATACTCATAAAGATTTGGAATTTGGCTTTTGCGATGTAATACAGTTTTCTTCTTTAGAAAACATGATTAATCTATGGAGTCCTAAAAATAAATTGTATGATTATTTAAAATTTTCTAGAAATCCTATCAACAAAGAATCATTAATAAAGAAATATTTGAAGAAAGATATTGATAACATCACCGAACCATATTTATTTTTTAGATATTTTTTATGTTTGAATATAGATCAACTTTTTTCAAATCTAGATGAAGCAAATAATTTTCTTAAAAAAAATCATTTTGGTATAATTCCATTTTCAGAAATTAAATTATTTTTACCAAAATATAGAAGTGGTTCAATGAATGACTTTATTAAAAAATATAAATATGGTCTTCATGCTGAAATTGTAGATTATTTCCTAAAGAATTCAAAATGATTATTTAAAAATTATACATATGGAAAGAATTGCAATATTAGTTTTAGCTAAAAGAGTTGAGAATAAAGATTTTTCTTTAAATAGTTCTCCTTCTCCACTAATGTCTTTAGGCACTGGTCTAGTTATAGAAAAAATTTCGAATGTTTTTTCTGATAAAGCTAAATTTATTCTTTATTTAGCAATTGGAGAAGAGGATATAGATCTAACAGAATATAAAGTTTTTAATAAATATAAAATAATACCAATTTCAACAAATTCGCCTTGTGAAACTGTTTATTATTGCAGTA
>MDTE01033906.1_pt1 | contig 41055 bp, 33 predicted proteins | sample 811231 | NCBI WGS metagenome assembly MDTE01 (sample SAMN05326651, study PRJNA326480) | marine metagenome | isolation source: seawater | place: Indian Ocean: Red Sea | collected 2010
AAACGCATAATAGAAAACAAAGAGCAAATAGCGACTGCCAAGGCAAACAGCTTAATAGTAATTATGAGTGTTATTTTGTAGCCTTCACTTCTCACGTAATCCTCAATAATAACTTGCAGCCCAAGTTGGCCATGATAAAAACTAAAGACAATCAAGAGCCCTAAAAGCACTGGATTATAGCCAGACCCCACCCAAAAAACAAAAGCCTCATGGCTAGCATTAACAAGTTGGAGAGCTTCTATCATAAACCACACCATCAAAGGAATAAGAGCTATAGCTGTTATGCGTTGCACCCAAAAATGATGCACCCCAATATGATTTGCTCCTAGACCACGTACTCTCGATAAGTGGGAGCGCATATTCATTGAGCGCACATCCATCAATTGACCCCCGTTAATATATAACAAGCCATATAAGTACCAAAGGTCAACAAACCTGAAAAAATCACTACTATTAATCCAGAAAATCGCAAGGTTGTTAATTCAAACCCTACCCCAATATCCCAAAACAAATGTCTAATCCCATTAGCTAAATGGTACCAAACAGAAAAAACCACACCAAGCATGATAGATTTTCCTATCCACGAACTTAAAATATTCTGTGCTGTATTGTAGGCCTCAACTCCAAGACTTGCCGCCGTGAGCCAATAAAATAAAAGACAGGCCCCGAAGCTTAGAATTATTCCTGTAAAGCGGTGCGTAATTGAAAGAATAGAAGTAATTTGAGGACGATAAATTTGAAGGTGGGGCGATATCGGCCGCCCATTATCTGATCCCATAATAGTTCCTCGTATGATCTTGAAATTCAAGTGCTAGCTTTTTCACAAAACAACCTGAAACTCAACATTTAAACGTAATATTTCATCTGCTAATATAGTATTAACTATTAATGATACTTACTAAAGCTCTTTGCTCTCTCTAAAATTGGATTCTTTATTTACTTAGCTATTATCGTTATTATTTAACACATTCATTGCGGTTCTCAACTCCTTAATTTTTAATGTTTTAGTTAAAGTATTGATTTATATTGTTTTCTTTTTCATTGTGGAAAACTCTGTGTACTAACTGTGCGCTCTCATACAAGTTATTCACAAGAATTTATATTTACCCCCATGTTTAACAATTGCCCTCTACCCATCAACCTTTCATGGTAAGGGTGCACGTTGAGATATGGCTCTTTCGTGCTGATTTATCAAACCTGCTGTGATGAAGAGGAGGGGCTCTAATGGAATGGAAATTTACGTATCCAAGGTGCCCTAGTCCATCAGACGCCACAACTAGTGTAGCAGAAATTGAGCAAATTTATTCTCTTTTCAATAAAAGATATAAATTTTGGTTCAATGAGATTGATTGCTTAGGAACTATCTTAAGAACCTTCTCGTTAGCTATGTATAGAACGTGGCAGCTCCTAGGGAGTGAACATGAGGTGGCTACCCAGCGGCCACTTCGAGAAGGTGTTGATCTAGCCTAAGGGAATTTTTCTCTATCAAGTGAGTAAGGCCCGATACTAGGCATTATCAGCTCAGAAAGAAATTACAACGTGTGTGGAGTCTGGCCGGCTCCAAGAGGCGTCAGAGGCGCGCCACACAGTGGCGTAGGATTGTGGGTTCCCAGGCCCCTTCCCTGACGCCTCCTTTTTCCGAAGCTAGCTCTCGTTTGCAATTATTCCACTAAAACTCAAACGCTTTTTTATAGAGCTCTTAATCACTTAATCACCTTTCGACCTTGCGAATTGACCTATAAAGCCACATATATGGCAAATGAAAAACGTTTTTGATATCGCAAACAAGTAGCCAGTAAAATATAAATCTACTTGAGAATATGCCAATAAAGGAGCAGTGCTATGAACAAAAATCAACAAGAGACCTTTGCTTTTCAAGCTGAGGTAGGAAAGTTACTTGATATTGTCGCACACTCTTTATACAGCCAAAAAGAAGTCTTTCTGCGGGAGTTAATATCTAATGCGTCTGATGCGTGTGACAAACTCCGCTATGAAGCTCTAACAAACCCTAGTCTTCTAAAGGAAGACGGAGAGTTCAAGGTTACTATTAACCCTGATAAGAAAAATAAAATATTAACTATCTCCGACAATGGGATTGGAATGAGCCGAGACGATTTGATCGAGTCTTTGGGAACTATTGCCAGATCCGGAACCCAGGCCTTTGTAGAGCATTTAACTGAAAAAGCGAAAAACAGCAATCAAAGTGATATTGGGCTAATAGGCCAATTTGGCGTTGGCTTCTACTCTGCCTTCATGGTAGCTGATAAAGTTGATGTGCTAACCCGTAAATGTGGTGAAAAAACATCGTGGCTTTGGACGTCTGATGGACAAGGTGAATTTTGTGTGGAAGCAGCTAATAGAGAAAGTCACGGCACAGATGTGACGGTTCATCTCAAAAAAACACAACAAGAATTTCTCGATATTCCTCGAATAGAAAATATAGTTAAACGCTACTCTGACCATATCGGAGTCCCAATTGTCCTGAAGTCAAAAGAAAAAAGTGAGGACGCCAAAACGCTTAATACTGCTTCTGCGTTATGGACACGTGAAAAGAAAGCTATTACCAAAGAGCAGTATAAAGAATTTTATCACCACGTTGCCCATGTTTTTGACGATCCCTGGTTGACTATACACAACAAAGTAGAAGGTGTAAGCAGTTACACTAATCTGTTATTTATCCCGTCAACTCGTCCCTTTGATTTATTTAATCCAGAGCGAAAGAGCAATTTAAAACTTTACGTTAACCGGGTGTTTATCACTGATAATGCCGAACATATTCTACCTGGGTACCTAAGATTTGCTCGAGGGATAATCGATTCTGAAGATCTAGACTTAAATGTAAGTCGCGAGCTATTACAAATGAACCCGGCAATTGAAAGAATTAAAAAGGGTTTAATAAAACGTGTTTTAAATGAACTAAAGAAAAAGGCCGAGAAAGCACCTGAAGATTATGCAGAATTCTGGGAAAATTTTGGAATGGTTCTTAAAGAAGGGATCCATGAAGACGTTGAAAATCGTAAGAATTTAATTGAGCTTTCCCGATTTAAATCTTCAAAGGGAGAAAAACTTACATCCCTGGCAAGTTATGTTGAAGGCATGGTGGAAGGTCAAAATGAAATCTACTACATCACTGGTGAAGACGTTGGAAATCTGCGAGAAAGTCCACAACTAGAAGGTTTTAAAGAAAAAAATGTAGAAGTTTTGTTTATGACCGACCCAGTCGATGAGTTCTGGCTCCCAGCAGTTGGTGAGTACGAGAGTAAAAAGTTTAAGTCCATTACAAAAGGAAATATAGATCTATCTGAACTAAAACAGAAAACTTCAAAAAGTAGTAAAAAGAAAGATGCAGACTCTGAAAAAACTCCGCCCGGTGTTGATAACCTAATTGGCATAATAAAAGTAGCACTAGGAGAAGCGGTAAAGAATGTTGTTTCTTCAAAACGATTAACAGACAGTGCTTGCTGCTTAGTGGCCGACGAAAATGCTATGGATATGAACCTAGAGCGTTTACTTAAGCAACATAATCAGCTAGAGGATTTAGGCCCTCGAATTCTAGAAATAAATCCAAAGCACCCTCTTATTAAAGGATTGGCAGAAATAGCTGCAAAAAAAGGAGCAAAAACACAAGTATTGCACGATGCTTCTCATCTCTTGTTTGATCAAGCGCGAATTGTAGAAGGCGAACCTGTTGCCGACCCCAGGGCATTTGTCAAGCGCATGTCTAACTTAATGGTTAAAGGCCTCACGAACTAGAAAAAAAACTTCATATCATTAAACGTGATACCGGCCAGTAAGCTGCTCAACCAACCTACCAGAACTAGCCTGCTAACCTAGCAATACATTTCTAAATGTAAGAGGAAAAAAGAAGGGGCCAAAGACCCATCTTATTGACCCCAATGCTTCAATGAATTGAAAGATCTATTATAGTCGGCCGAGTCCCGCAAAGAGGGCACTCTGGATCCGCTTTAACCTTGATTTTTCTAAATTCTGTAGATAGGCCATCTACAATCAAAATTGACCCAGATAAACTGTCACCAAGTCCAAGCAGTTCTTTTATTACTTCATTTGCCTGCAAAGAGCCCATTAGTCCACATAATGCACCCATTACTCCCGCTTCAGCACATGTCGGAACCGCGTTTTCAGGGGGGTCACGAAAAATACATCGATAACATGGTCCATGGGAACCATCCCGGCTCTGAAGAAAAGCTTTAAATGTCCCAATCTGGCCATCAAACCGCAAAATCGCGGCAGAAACTAATGTCTTTCGCGCAAGATAGCAAGCGTCATTGACTAAAAAACGAGTTTCAAAATTATCGCTACCATCAACAACTAAGTCGTAGTCCTTAAATAACCCTAATGCATTAGTTTTGTTTAGTCGCCCAAATATTGGGATAACCTCTACATCCGAGTTAATAGACTGCAAAGCTTCTCGAACACTGTCCACTTTTTTTGCACCGATGCTCGATGTTTTGTGAATGATTTGACGCTGCAAATTTGAAAGATCAACATTATCATCATCGATCACCCCTATTGTACCTATGCCCGCCGCAGCAAGGTATAGAAGCAGAGGCGAACCAAGTCCACCAGCGCCAATAACTAAAACGCGTGAACTCAGCATCTTTTCCTGTCCAACACCACCTACTTCTTTAAGTAAGATATGGCGGGCATAGCGGTTGATCTGTTCTTGGGTTAAACTAACATCCATTTTCGAGCCTAATAACCTAACTGCGACCTTTTGCTGTCAACTAGAATTTATAAAGTCAACACGCCCGTTTAACGTGTGAAACAAAAAAATAATATTATATTATTTTCTTCCCTAATCTAGCTCCATCTCATCAAATAAAGCAGTTGAAAGATACCTTTCTGCAAAAGATGGAAGAATAGCAACTATGCGCTTCTTAGTCATATCTGGGCGACTACCAATCTCTAGAGCTGCTGCAACAGCAGCTCCAGATGATATTCCACCTGGAATTCCTTCTAGAGAGGCAAGTTCACGTGCTGTGGCAAGAGCTCTTTCGTTACCTATTTGCAAAACTTCGTCAATAAATTTTGTATCTAAAATTTTTGGTATAAAACCAGCACCAATACCCTGTATTTTGTGAGATCCAGGTCGCCCCCCAGAGAGAACAGCGCTATCTTCTGGCTCAACTGCAACAATTTGAATTGCTGGAATACGGTTCTTTAGGATAGAAGCACATCCTGTTAAGGTCCCACCTGTTCCGACCCCTGTCACCAACACATCTAATTTACCATCCATATCTCTCCAGATTTCTTCAGCCGTTGTCTGCCGATGCACTTCAGGGTTTGCTGGATTTTCAAACTGTTGCAGCATTACAGCTCCTTCCGTACTTGCAACTATCTGCTCAGCACGTTCTATTGCCCCCTGCATTCCATCAATAGCCGGAGTGAGTTCTAATTCTGCCCCTAGAAGAATAAGCATTTTTCTTCTTTCAACTGACATACTATCAGGCATAGTTAAAATCAACCTATAACCCTTAGCAGCACAAACAAAAGCTAAAGCTATACCAGTGTTCCCCGAAGTTGGTTCTACCAAAACACCTTTTGAGATATCTGGATGCTTCTTTTCAGCTGCATTGATCATCGAAAGGCCAATGCGATCTTTAACTGAAGCTAAGGGATTGAAAAATTCGCATTTACCTATGATCTCTGCCTTAACACCAGCCTTTGCCGACATGCGTTTCAGTCTAATAGCTGGTGTTCCCCCTATGGTGTCGAGGATACTATCATATATTATTCCGCGGGCTTGATAATTGACTTCCAGCTTTTCTCCCAAAACTCCCCCCATAAGTCTACCTTATTGCAACCACGAGTTTATATTATAAAATCGTGGTTATAATTCCCTTCGCCCTTTACACCTGCCTTTTTTGCTTTACTACACAGGTCTTCAATACTGGTATTATCTAATTGCCTAATCGCTATCACCTGAATATGATCCCATAGTGGCTCTAGAACTTTCACGCCTAATTCAGAGTCCAATTTAAAATCGCTTTTACTCTCAGGAATTTCAGTTTGCCAAATACAACGAATTATATCACCAACCATTATCCGCCGTCTTTCACGAGATAAGCGATACCCACCCTTTGGTCCCCGCTTGCCAATTAATATTCCACCTCTGACCAATTGTTGAAGGACTTGCTCAAGATAACGTCGCGGAATACCCTGCCTTCTAGTAATATCCCTGCTTGACGCTAAGCGCCCACTAGAGTGGTAAGCTATATCTAAAACCGCTTCAACCGAAAACAATATCTTTCTGGGTAGTTTTAACATCTATCTCCCTAGGCTCCTAACCCAGTTGAGCCAAAACCTCCAACACCACGGTCAGTATCTACCAATTCTTTTGCTTCTTGCCATTGAACGCGAACTACTGGAGAAATAATTAATTGGGCAATACGATGACCACGAATTATTGTTGAAGGTTCCTTCCCAAGATTAATCAAAACAACACTAATTTCGCCACGATAATCACTATCTATAGTGCCCGGACTATTCAATATCGTTACACCTTTTCGCGCAGCCAGCCCCGACCGTGGCCGAACTTGCCCCTCGTATCCGATAGGTATGGCGATAGCTATTCCTGTTGGGATGACCAAGTGACAACCACAATCAATGGTTATGGGTTCATCGATAGCTGCTAGAAGGTCTACACCTGCACTTCCATCTGTTGCATAAATTGGTAACGGGAGATCTTTAGCGTAATCAAATTGCTGGATAGGGACCCTTAAAGTTTTCATGATTAGCCGTCCGTGAGTTTTTTTGCAACGTAATCCACCAATCGTTCTGCAACCTGAAATTTTGACATTTTAGGCCAGCCCTCAACATTATCATGTGTAACAATATGAACTTGATTGCTCTCACTAGCAAAAGTATTGCTTTTAGAGGAAATATCATTTGCCACAATCCAGTCACAATTTTTTTCCCGAAGCTTATTTTTTGCATTGCCAATAATATTTTCAGTTTCTGCCGCAAAACCTATAACTAACCTAGGTCGACGTTTTCCACTGGAACAAATAATTTTAAGAATATCCGGAGTTTTTACTAATTTTAGCTTTGGGGCAGCATTTACTTCTTTTTTTATCTTCTGATCCATTGGGTTTTCTATATGCCAGTCAGTAACTGCAGCACATAATACTGCTACATCAACGGGAAGAGAGGCCATACAAGTCTCTAGCATTTCTAAAGCACTTTCAATATGAACCGTCTTCACATCAGCTGGGTCTGCCTCGGACGCTGGTCCAGTTACCAATAACGTCTCAGCGCCTAATCGCGCAAAAGCTGACGCTATTGCGTGGCCTTGTTTCCCTGAGGAGTAATTAGTTATGCAGCGTACTGGATCAATGCGTTCTCTGGTTGGCCCGCTAGTAACTAAAACTCGTTTACCTCCAAGTGGTTTTTCATCAATCATCCCAAAGTGTTTTAAAACCACTGATACGATTGTATTAAGTTCGGCCATTCGCCCCACACCATAATCTCCACAAACCATATCCCCTTCTGTTGGCCCAATAATTCCAACTCCTCGGTCATAAAGTATTTTTACATTTTCTATAGTTGCCTGGTGTTGCCACATATTTTTGTTCATAGCTGGCGCAACAAAAACTGGCTTGTCTGAAGCGAGCAACAATGTTGTTGCTAGGTCATCTGCAAGACCCCTAGCCATTTTTGCCAAAATGTTAGCGCTTGCTGGAACCACCAGAAGAAGATCTGCCAAGCGCGACAACTTGATGTGACCCATTTCATGTTCATCAGTAAGAGAAAACAAATTCTGGAAAACCCGGCCCCCTGAAATTGCTTCTAATGTCATAGGTGAAACGAAAGTAGCCCCTGAATCCGTTAAAACACATCTGACGTCAATGCTTTGATCATTGAACAACCTAACCAATTCTGGAGCTTTATAAGCCGCAATACCGCCCGATATGATAAGAAGTATTCTTTTTTTTCTCACGAAAAAGTCCCAACAAAGTTTTTTAATAAATCATGAAAAGCTATTCCAATATCCAGCACAGACTAAATAGTAAAGTAATTAAAGCAAAAATAGAAATTTTTAGGCTACATTAAGAGATTTTATTTCTTATGTTTAGCTTATATCAAACCTATACAAGTTAAGACAATTCAGAGAGGTGATAAAATATTTCTCTATAACCAAGAAAAGTGGCAGCTAAACATGCAAAAAATCCTAATTGCAAGTGCTTGCAGCAAATTTTTTTGATCATTTTTTTATAAATAGCACGACGCTAGGAAAAATATTTATTATTTTACCATGCCCTCTCGCTCTAAATAAACGCGAATTAACCTAATTTAACTGGAGACCGAGCCGAACGAATATTAACCTACACTGAGATTAGATTGATCTTAAGCAGCTAGCTGCGCCATCCTGAGTGTATAGCAACAATCCCACCTGATAAGTTCTTTGTGCGAACATACGAAAAATTTGCGGCTCGGATAATTTCCTGAAAGGTCTCTTGATCAGGAAATTGACGTATACTTTTAACTAGATATTCGTAGGCCTCTCGATCATTGGCAACGCAAGCACCTATTCTTGGGATTGCCTTAAAAGACCAAGCATCATAAAAAAACGAAAAAATTGGCAATTGAACTCTGCTAAATTCCAAACACATAAAACGGCCACCCGGTTTTAATACGCGAAAAGCTTCTGACAACGCAACGTCTAACCGTGAAACATTTCGCAAACAAAACGCTGTCACATAAATGTCAACTGACTTGTTAGGAAAAGGTAAAGATTCCGCATCAGCAACTACCCAGCTTATTTCTTCTAATACACCTCGGTCTAAAGCGCGATTTTGTCCAACCGTTAACATATTGAGATTGATATCAGCGACTATTACTTCAAGTCCTGGATTAACTGCTTGTTTTAGCACGCCAAGAGCAATATCACCCGTTCCGCCTCCAACATCCAATATCCGTGCTCCTGGCTGAGGCGACAAGCATTTAATCATTGCTTTCTTCCAACTGCGGTGCCGACCAATACTCATTAAGTCATTCATTAAATCATAATGGCTAGCTACCGAAGAGAATACATTCTCCACTAAAGAAGTCTTTTCACGTTCTGCAATTGATTTATTGAGAGAAAGATTTTTCTTTTTCATTGGATATTTATTATATTAAGTGATTCTAGTACCATTAAGCTACCGCTCGATAACCGTAGTAAAATACTATAATGTAATAGAATCTAAAGAAAAGGGATCTTGATATGCCGGAATTACCGGAAGTTGAGACAATCCGACGAATTCTTGAGCCTGCATTAACCGGAAAACGTATTACCGGTATCACAATTAATAAGCAAAAACTTCGCTTCCCTTTCCCAGAAAACTTTAAGAACCGTTTGACCGGTCGAACCATACAGTGCATTCAGAGGAGGGCAAAATACCTTTTGTTTTATCTTGATGCAAAAGACATTCTAGTTGCTCATCTTGGAATGTCGGGTTCTTTTCGTTTAATGAGCAAACATGACCTTAGAGTCGATGCACACGACCATGTTACTTTTTTGACGAATACAGATACTATTATTCATTATAATGACCCAAGGCGTTTTGGCTTTATGGACCTAGTGGATTCCAGAAGACTGGGCAGTCATCCGATGCTCCGTTCCCTTGGGCCAGAGCCTTTATCGGAATGTTTCAATGCAGAAGTTTTGATAAACAACTTGGCAAAACGGAAAGGCGCAATAAAACCTGTCCTGCTAGACCAAAAACTGATTGCCGGGATAGGTAATATTTATGCATGTGAGGCACTTTTTAGGGCAAGACTCTCACCCAGACGTTTAGCTTACAATATACGCGGAAAAAGAGCTCAGTATTTAGTTGGGGCAATAAAAGATGTTCTGATGGAAGCAATTGAGGCAGGAGGCACTACACTCCGAAATCATCAACACCCAGATGGAAAAATTGGGTACTTTCAAAATAAATTTTCGGTTTATGGTCGAGATGGCAAGTCATGTGAAAACTGCAATTGTAGCCATGGAATAAGAAAAATAATTCAAAGTGGGCGATCAACCTTTTTTTGCTCTACGCATCAAAAATGATAAAAAAGCGCCATATTTCCAGACTATCTATTTTTGCAATTACCTTGGTTTTTCTGTGTTCAGTATCAAATGCAGAACAAGTTCCAATGTCAGGCAATTTCCTCGCAACAATTGAAGATATTCCTGTAGCACCTGGGATGACGGAGCTTCATTCTGAAAAGATTATTTTTGAGACAGTTGGCGGTCGGATAGCTGAAGCGCAAGTCGTAGGAAGAAAAACGCCAAATACGGTTAGAGCTTTCTATAGAGAAACTCTACCCCAACTTGGATGGAAAAGAATCCGAAACGACATCTATTATCGTGAAGATGAAATTCTAAGTATCAATGTGACCCGTTCTGGAAACGATACCTTGGCAACATTTATGCTCAAACCGAAAAATAATTAATTGTTTTTCCTGAGAATTTTTTTATAACTATGGCCTTGATTGCTTGACGCTTCGTTTCCCCGGCTATATAAGCCAGCTTTTGTTTTCAAATTCTCATAAATGGACCTTTTCTATATGGCCAATCACGCTTCTGCAAAAAAAAGAATTCGCCAAACAAATCGACGGACTCAAATAAATGGTTCGCGCCGCAGCTCGATTAGGACATTTATTCGAAAAGTTGAAGAGGCCATTGAAAGCGCTAACCACGAAGCTGCATCTGCTGCCCTTCGAGCTGCCGAACCGCAGATAGCAAGAGGAGCACAAAAGGGTGTGATTGATAGAAACATGATGCGCCGAAAACTCTCTCGTCTATCGGTTAGGGTCAAAAAACTAAAAAGTTAATTAGTTTGCGCTAAAGAATCAGAGAGAGGTTAATTAGAGCGACTAGATTCCACACGCTGCTATTAGTATATAAAAAAAAGCAAGAATCCTATGGATTCGAATTCTTCGAATTTGTCAATCGATTTTTTTTATTTTTTTACACAGTTCTTTATCGATCCCTATTGACCAGTAAAGCTTAGTAAAAGTAGTATCGAGCGTGTGGAAACCTACTCGAACAAATGGTACTATTTTTCGGTAGATAAATTCTGTTAGAAAAGTTTGTATATAATATTAACTAAAAATTGAATTCCTTAGGTGGTGGACTGGTGTTGTGTCTGATTAATATCGTCAGCTATTTCAGACCTGCCTTGTGTTTTTAAATTAATAGACTGTAGCGTCACCGACATAATTTTTTGCGATCCCGCAAACATTGGAGATGCAATCTTTTGGGGCTATCAAGTGATATGACAAATCGGCGAGTCAATATTCCAACTTCAACTGAGAGCAAAAAATCTGTGTCTGAACAGTGGAGCGAGTTGGTCGAAAGACTCCGGCAAGATATTGGAGAGGCAGCATATCAAAGTTGGATCAAGCCAATTGTCGTTCGGAAAGTTGATGGTGGGACAGCTTACTTAACAGTCCCAACCCGATTTATGCGTGATTGGATCTTAGCACATTATGCTGAAGACCTAAGTCAATTGTGGCGCACCCTGAACAGCGACATTCAGCAAGTAGAAATCAGAGTCAACGCAGATCGGGTTTCGCGCACCAATTTAGGCACCCTGAATTCCGAAGTTACTGCTTCAGAAAGCGTCCCCAAAAGTAAAAACATTGGCGCCGATGATATTCTTTCTGCTGCATTAGATCCACGCTTCACATTCGAAAATTTTGTGGTGGGAAAACCAAATGAATTTGCGTACGCGGCAGCACGACGGGTGTCAGAAGCCTCGTCCTTGCCATTCAATCCACTATTCTTGTATGGGGGAGTTGGACTTGGAAAAACTCATTTGATGCATGGTATCGCCTGGCATATCCGAAACACCGCCCCTAAAAGAGCTGTTATATATATGTCAGCTGAAAAATTCATGTACCGATTTATTCGGGCGTTACGTGAAAAGTCTACTGTTGATTTTAAAGACCAGTTCAGGTCGGCTGATGTTCTGATGATAGATGATGTTCAATTCATTGCTGGAAAAGAGTCTACCCAAGAGGAATTTTTCCACACATTTAATGCTTTAGTTGACCAAGGGCGCCAAATAGTGATTTCTGCAGACAAGTCTCCTTCTGACCTAGGAATGGAAGAACGATTGGTTTCCAGGTTAAATTGTGGTCTGGTAGCTGACATTCATGCAACTACATATGAATTGCGCCTCGGAATTTTAGAATCTAAGGCAGAGCAACTAAGTGCGAAGGTTCCTCGGAAGGTCATAGAGTTTCTTGCACACAAAATCACATCTAACGTGCGCGAATTAGAAGGAGGCTTAAATCGTGTTGTCGCCCACGCTCAACTAGTAGGTCGCGAAATATCGATGGAAGCCACACATGATGTATTACATGATCTGTTGCGAGCAAATGACCGGCGAGTCACGATCGACGAAATTCAAAAACGTGTTGCGGAACATTTTAATATTCGCATTTCTGATATGCATTCGGCTAGGCGAGCTAGATCAGTAGCACGCCCTCGTCAAGTTGCAATGTATCTTGCAAAACAATTAACAGCACGTTCGCTTCCAGAGATTGGCCGGAAATTCGGCGGACGAGACCATACAACAGTCATGCATGCAATACGAAAAGTTGATGAATTGCGTGATATAGATCAGGGCTTTGGCGAAGATGTGGAGCTTTTAAAGCGAATGCTCGAAAATTAATGCCAATTTCATTGTAGCAGTAAAAAGTTCTGACGTTCACGCGATTCCGTTAGTTTTTCAGTATCTCTGCAGGTAGCTTTGGAATACCATGACAAAAGAAAAGTCAAACAAGTCTATAAATAGAATGTTGCCCGAAAATGAAAATTACAATTGATCGGACTAATTTGCTGAGATCTTTAAGCCACATCCAAAGTGTGGTGGAGCGCAGAAATACGATTCCAATTTTAGCTAATGTAAAATTGGGTGTTGACCCGAATACGTTAACTCTAAATGCTACCGATTTAGATTTAGAGATTTCCGTAAATATCAACACAAATTCTTCAACTCCGGGGTCTACAACAGTGCCAGCCCACACGTTATATGAAATCATACGAAAATTACCGGAAGGTTCTGAGGTAGAAATAGAAAGTATTAGTGAAAGCCAATTAGTGTTACGTTCTGGTAGATATCAAACAACACTGTCTAGTCTACCCACCACAGACTTTCCAGTAATGGACACTGATAATTATGATCACAGATTCACCATACCTGCGGATAATCTCCGCCAACTTATTGATAGAACTAAGTTTGCCATTTCCAACGAAGAAACAAGATATTACTTAAACGGCATATATTTACATTCCTCAGAAAATGCTAGCAGCCCAATGTTACGGGCTGTAGCCACTGATGGACATAGACTAGCAAGCAAAGATATACCTCTTCCGGATGGGGCAGAGAATATACCTGGCATCATTCTCCCCCGCAAAATGGTTAGCGAATTACGAAAACTCATCGAAGAAACCGATGACGAAATACAGATTTCCGCTTCAGAAAATAAAGTAAGGTTGGAATTTGGAAATGCCGTGCTTGTTTCAAAACTTATTGATGGCACTTTTCCTGACTATCAACGCGTTATACCTACTAACAATGACCAATTTTTAGAGATTGACTGCAATAGTTTTGCCAATGCCGTAGACCGAGTATCTGCAATTTCAGCGGAAAAGTCACGTGCTGTGAAACTTAATATAGCAAGAAATAAGCTAACACTTGAAGCCTTTAGTCCTGAGCATGGAAGTGCTAGTGAAGAACTTGATATTGAGTATGGCGGAAATCCTATTGAAATTGGATTTAATGCAGCCTACCTTTTAGATATTACACGCCAAATAAGTAGCGATAGCATCAATATCGCAATGGCTGATTCGGGTTCGCCCACGATGTTTTCCGAAAAGAATGACAATAGCGCTCTTTTTGTCTTAATGCCAATGCGAGTCTAAACTTGGCAAGCGTTATATTCAAAGATAACATCTCGATGGGCGTGACTAATAAAACAGTATTTGAAATTTCTCCGAAGGTTATTGCAATTTGCAAGTTAACTCTTTCTAACTTCCGCTCTTATGAGGCAGCAAACATCGAAACCGGAGGCATGTCCGTAGTTGTTACCGGCCCAAATGGTGCAGGAAAAACTAATATTTTAGAAGCCCTATCATTTCTAGGTCCAGGACGTGGCTTAAAAAATGCTAAGCTATGGGAAGTATCGCGCCAGGTGCATCATCAACAGCAAAATAAAAAAACTCTCCCTTGGGCTATAAATGCAAAACTTAAAACCCCTGGCGGCATTCTTGAAATAGGAACCGGACTAAGTGCTAAAGATATTGCGGAAGGACGTGAGCGGAGAACCGTTAGAATTGGTGGGTCTGAGCAATCAAATCAAACTGCCCTCTCAAAACAGATAGCGATTGTCTGGCTAACCCCAAATATGAACGGATTGTTAGCAGCTGGGATGACACAACGTAGACAATTTATTGATCGACTAGTCTCTGCCTCGGATCCAGCCCACACTGGACGTGTTAGAGAATATGAAAAAGCAATGCGAGAGCGCCTTCACTTATTAACTAAGCAACACTCCTCTACTGATATTGACTGGCTATCAATATTAGAGCAAAGGATGGCCGAAAAAGGTTGTGCAATAGCCGTGGCAAGATTAGATCTTATGGAGTCATTATCTGGTCGATGTATGCAAGGTCATGATCCATTCCCCAGCATTTCGATAGAAATGACCGGGCAAATTGAAAATTGGGTAAGTCAAAGCTCCGCACTTCAAGTGGAGGATCGTATTAAAGAAGAATTAGAAAGTTCTCGTGCAAATGACGCCTATACTAAAAAAACTAAAATTGGGCCACACACAAGCAAACTACAAGTAACCTACGCAGAAAAAAATCAACTAGCCGAGTTTTGCTCAACCGGAGAACAAAAAGCAATGCTTATATCCCTAGTCCTCTCACATTGCCAACTTCAACTTGCAGAATGCGGAAAACCTGTATTGCTGTTGTTAGATGAAATTGCAGCTCATTTAGATAAAAAGAAACGCTCTGCTCTATTCAATATTCTTGACCAATCTGGCTGCCAGGCCTGGCTAACCGGAACTGACCCTTTTCTGTTTAAGGAAATAAAGGGTCAAGCTCGCTTCTTTCAGGTGGGAGATGGAAAAATTATGGAAGCTAATTAAGAAATTTTATCATTAAAAAAATAGAAAGTTGGTTAATATGGCCAAAAAACCTAAAGCAAGAAAAAAGCCTATCGACGTCAATCCCGATTATAGTGCGGACTCAATTAAGGTACTGCGCGGCCTAGAGGCAGTCCGAAAACGTCCTGGAATGTATATAGGGGATACAGATGATGGTTCAGGACTTCATCATATGGTGTATGAGGTGGTCGATAACTCTATTGATGAAGCTTTAGCCAGTTTTTGTGATCATATAGAGGTAACCTTAAACGGCGATGGATCTGTTGCCGTAACTGATAACGGACGCGGTATTCCTGTTGACATCCATGAAGAAGAAGGAGTTTCAGCAGCAGAGGTTATAATGACACACCTACACGCTGGTGGGAAATTTGATCAAAATTCATACAAAGTATCTGGTGGACTGCATGGTGTAGGGGTATCAGTCGTCAATGCTCTATCTGACTGGCTTGACCTAAAAATTTTCCGAAACGGAAAAGCATATTTCATCAAATTTGAAAATGGAAAAGCCGTAAAACCACTGACAATTACAGGTGATGCCCCTTTAGATAAAAATTCGAACCCTGTATCTGGAACTGAAATAACATTTCTTGCTTCAAGAAACATTTTTTCTATGACAGAGTTTCAATTTCCTATTCTGGAACATCGGCTTCGTGAACTAGCTTTTCTGAATTCTAGCATTTTACTAAAAATAGTCGATGCTCGCCAACCAGAAATTATCTCAACAGAACTACGCTATGAAGGTGGACTTGCAGAATTTGTATCTTTTCTTGATCGATCAAAGCAACCTGCACATTCCCCACCAATAAACGGACGAGCCGAAAAAAATGAAATTACAGTAGAGTTTTCCATGCAATGGAACGATAGCTTCCACGAAACAATGCTTTGCTTTACTAATAATATCCCTCAACGTGATGGTGGAACACATTTAGCAGGATTTCGGGGTGCTCTAACTCGCGTAATAAACACGTATGTAGCTTCTTCTGCTTCAAACAAACAAAAAATGTCTATATCCGGAGAAGATGCCCGAGAAGGATTGACCTGTGTATTGTCAGTAAAACTACCTGACCCTAAATTCTCCTCTCAGACAAAGGATAAATTAGTATCCTCTGAGGTACGACCAGTAGTGGAAAGTATTATCAATGAAATATTAGGGCAATGGTTTGAAGAACACCCTTCAGATGCTAAACGGGTTATTAATAAAGTTTTGGACGCTGCTATAGCCCGGGAAGCTGCGCGCAAAGCGCGAGAACTTACAAGACGAAAGGGTGTATTAGATATTACTTCCCTACCTGGAAAACTCGCAGACTGCCAGGAAAAGGATCCAACGAAAAGTGAACTTTTCATTGTTGAGGGAGATAGTGCTGGGGGTTCGGCAAAACAAGGCCGACACCGGGCTAATCAAGCAGTTCTTCCTCTGCGGGGCAAAATACTAAATGTTGAAAGAGCCCGGCCTGATAAGATGTTAAGCTCAGCAGAAATTGGGACTCTTATTGCCGCTTTAGGAACCGGTATTGGGGATGAAGACTTTAACATTGAGAAATGCCGCTATCACAAAATCATTATCATGACCGATGCAGATGTTGATGGGAGCCATATACGCACACTATTATTGACCTTTTTTTACCGAAAAATGCGTCAAATTATTGAGAACGGTTACCTCTACATAGCCCAACCACCTCTATATAGAGCAAAAAAAGGTAGCTCTGAGGTCTATCTTAAAGATGACCGTGCCATGGAAGATCACTTGTTTTCATTAGCTATTGATGACGGTGCTGTTTTTATATCCTTTGACGGAATCCAAATAGCTGCTGATGATCTAAGAAAACTGCTTGAAGAAGCGCGTATCGAAAAACAACTATTAAGTCAGCTATCAAATCACATTCCTATGCGGATAATTGAACAAGCTGCAATTCTCGGAGCTTTAAACACAGAGCTCCTTAACGATTCCCAGCACTCAGACGAAGTTTCCGGCTACATCGCACGTCGCCTTAACGCTTTGGAACTAGAGCATGAACGTGGCTGGAAAGGGCGCACTCTTTCTGATGGCGGGCTTGAATTTCATCGGTCGCTTCGTGGAGTTTCTCAAACTCACGCTATCGACACAGCTATAATACGATCCTCAGACGCTCGCAAATTGGATCAAATAGCAGGAAAATTACAAAAGTTCTATGCCCGACCCGGCAAAATCGTGATGAAAGAACAAGAAAACGATGTAACAGGTCCCGTTGATTTAGTCGATATTATTCTTAGCTCTGGGCGTAAAGGCACATCGATACAACGATATAAAGGCCTAGGAGAAATGAATCCCGTTCAACTCTGGGAGACAACGCTTGATCCAAATGTAAGAAGTCTTTTACAAGTAAAAGTTAGCCAAGCTGAAGAAGCAGATAACTTGTTTTCGAAACTAATGGGTGATGTTGTGGAGCCTCGTCGGGATTTCATTCAGGAAAACGCGCTCAAAGTTGCAAACTTAGATGTCTGAAATAATTCCTGCACTAAACTGAAGGTACATTTTGTTTTAGAAATAAAATTTCTATCACATTCCCTATTATTCGTATTCCAATATTACATATTTCTTCTATGGAGAATAAAAAGCTATGGTTATTTTAGCACCTTAACTGATTCCTAAGAAAAAATATTACATAATTCGGCAATGTCTAGAAATCAATCAAAGCGCACTCATAGAAAAAAAACTATGCGTGGATTAACGACAACACGGTCATCATTTTTCCTGATATCAATCAATACTTTTGTATGGTTTTCTATAATTATTTTTTTTGCCTTAACCTGGCTTTACATAACGTTACCTGATGTTTCCGAAAAGCTTTCACCTTCGCGCCACCCCAGTATAACATTAACAGCAGTAGACGGGACAGTTCTTGCTAAGATCGGGAACGTATACGGTAACCCGATTAAATACAAAAATATCCCCCCTACCCTAATCCAAGCTGTCTTAGCCACAGAAGACCGCAGATTTTACAGCCACATTGGAATCGATGTTTTTGGAACACTCCGAGCTCTTTGGACGAACATTAAAGCGGGTCGTATAACCCAAGGAGGAAGTACGATTACGCAGCAGTTGGCAAAAAATCTTTTTCTTAAGCCCGAACGTTCTTACAAAAGAAAAATACAAGAGCTAATGCTTGCTTTTTGGATCGAGTATCATTTTTCGAAAAACCAAATTATAACCCTTTACTTAAATCGTGTCTATTTTGGTGCAGGCACCTATGGTATAGATGCAGCTGCGAGAAAGTATTTTGGAAAGCCGGCACGTAAAATTGATCTTTGGCAATCTGCTATATTAGCCGGTTTATTAAAAGCACCTTCGCGTTACAATCCTTTTGCAAACATTAACTTAGCAAAAACCCGCGCGAGTCTGGTTCTTAGAAACATGGTTTCAATAGGCTACGTCACACAAGCCCAAGCTGACGCCGTTAAAAGAAAAAGCTCTAAATTTCGAAAGAAAACAAAAACACGTATTGCACCATACTTTGTTGACTGGGTTCTAAATCAAATTCAAGACTACGTAGGGCGCCCTGACCGTGATTTAATAGTCCTAACAACCCTTCGACCTCATCTTCAAGAAAAAGCTGAGAATGTTTTAAAAACGTCCCTGACAAACACCAAAACCAAGTACAGAAAGCCCCAAGTTTCATTGGTTTCAATGGATCCAAATGGAGCAGTTTTAGGTATGGTAGGTGGCCGTAACTATAACAAAAGCCAATTTAATCGCGCGACACAAGCGCACCGCCAACCAGGTTCAGCGTTCAAGCCAATAATTTATCTTTCTGCCCTGGAAGCAGGGATGACGCCATCGACAACAATCGTGGATAGCCCTATAAATGAAGCTGGTTGGAAACCAAAAAATTTTGATAATAGCTACCGTGGCAAAGTGACCCTGCTAGAGGCTTTAACAAAGTCCATAAATACTGTAGCAATTCGCGTTGCAAAAAAAGTTGGACTTAATCAAGTAGCAAAGAAAGCAAATAATCTTGGTATTCGTATTAATACAAAATCAGACAGTAGCATCGCCCTCGGGACTGCAGAGGTCACGCCGCTAGCGCTTACCGCAGCTTATGCTACTTTTGCCAATGGGGGTTTTGGGGTTTGGCCGCACGGCATAATTGAAATTCGTGACTACAGTAATAACCTACTATATCGTCGTCATGGCTCTGGTCTAGGCAAAGCCATGGATAAAGCACACGCAATTTCTATAACAAAAATGCTACAAAATGTAATCGTCCGAGGAACTGGAAAGAACGCAGCTATCGATCGACCCGCTGCCGGAAAAACTGGCACAAGCCAAAATTTCCGCGACGCATGGTTTATTGGTTATACCCCAAATATGGTTACAAGTGTATGGCTTGGTAATGACGATAACTTACCAATGAATAATATCACTGGGGGTGGGATGCCAGCTAAAATTTGGCGGGAGTTCATGCTCACCGCTCATAAAGGGATGCCAAAGAAGACCTTTTCAATCCGCCCTCTTATAGGGTCATAACACTATAATCACCCAGAATCATTGACTCCTCGATTTCAAATAGAGCTGTTGCAGGAGAAACTTTAAAACTTGTATACTTTTGCTGACTTATTTACCTGCCATCTTATTTAGAGTATTTGTTGTGCTATGCCCTTCAGCGAGAGGCACTAGCTTAACCGTCCCACCCCACCCGTTTACTAAATCCGCTCCAATTACATCCTCCATTCTGTAATCAGCTCCCTTAAATAAAATATCTGGCCTCAACATATTGATTAGATCAATCGGTGTATCTTGATCAAATATTACTACAGCATCAACAGCTGCGAGAGACGCAAGAACAGTTGCCCTGGCTGCCTCATTTTGAATTGGTCGGCCGTCGCCTTTTAGACGCTTAACTGATGAATCAGAATTTAAACCTAATATTAGGCGGTTACACGCTTCCTTTGATTGAGTTAATAGTGATACATGCCCAGGATGAAGAAGGTCAAAACACCCGTTCGCAAATCCAATCTTAAAATTCTGTCGACGCCAGATCTCTGCTAACTCCCGTACTTTGTCCCAAGAAAACAGTTTAGCATTGGCATTACCTAAATCTTCGTGGTGTAGCCCTGCAATTATCTCCTCAACTCGGACTACTCCTGTCCCTACCTTTCCAACTACAATACCTGCAGCAACATTAGCTATAGCAGCCGCACTAGTAAGTTCAATACCAGCAGCCACCCCAGCGGAAATCGCAGCAACGACTGTATCACCGGCACCTGAGACGTCAAAAACCTCACGGGCAATGGCTGGAAAGAAACTTGGCGATTCAGAATTATCAACAAGCACCATGCCTTTTGCACTTTTTGTTACTAACACTGTATCAATATCATGTGTCTCTTGAAGATATTTTGCTGCCTCAATAATCTTGAGGTCTGTCCCCAAGTGCATATTAGCAGATTCCGACAATTCTTTTATATTAGGTGTAACAAGGTCTGCTTGACGGTAAATTGAATAATCCTTGTGCTTTGGGTCTACTATGACCCTTAGCCCACAATCGTGCGCAGCATCAATTAGGGCTTCTGAACGGCCCGCTGATAACACCCCCTTGCCATAATCAGATAAAACTACTGCATCACAATTGGCCATTGCAGCCTTGGCCTTCTTTAAAAGATGAGATCCTAATGAATCTACAGAAGGGCTACTACTTTCCCAGTCTGCTGGCAATATCTGTTGGTTTCCCGAAAGGAACCGTACCTTTATGGGTGTCGGAAAATCCGTACTGGTAATAAGTTCTGCCCTCGCCCCATAGGTTTCTGACAATAGTTTCCTAATCTCGCTACCAGCTGTATCTTCACCAATCAGCGAAATGCATGTCGCCTGAACCCCTAATGCCGCTAAATTACGAACCACATTTCCCGCACCACCCAACATTGTATCTTCATGCATAACATGAAGAACAGGTATTGGTGCTTCCGGTGAGATGCGCTCAACCTTCCCTGTTACGTAACGATCCAATAATATATCACCGATCACAAGCACTCGAGCACCCTGGAATTTTTCAAGAAAACTAACTAACTCAGAACGTTTTTTCATAATATCTTATCCCACGACTGTGGATATTTGAATCCAGTTTGACAATATTTAAAAACATATTGTTTTTAAGCGTTCCTTGTTCTTGAGCGTCATACTAGCCCTAATTTTTTTTCAAGGGCCCCACATAGCATATGGCCAAGTAAAATATGCATTTCCTGAATCCTTGATGTAGTATTTGACGGGACAACCAAAAAGGGGTGAGCAATTTTAGTCATTTCCCCCCCCGATTTTCCTCCAAATCCGGCAGCAACAATATTTAATGCCTTTGCTCGTTCCAATGCTCGAATAACATTTTTACTATTTCCTGAAGTCGAAATTCCTATAGCAACATCTCCTGACCGACCAATAGCTTCAAGTTGGCGGGCAAAAATTTCATCAACACCTAAGTCATTACTAGCAGCAGTAAGAGCAGATGTATCAGTAGTTAAAGCGATTGCCGCTATTGGGGACCGGTCAGCCTTATAACGAATGCTTAACTCTGTAGCTAAATGCTGGCTATCTGCTGCACTGCCACCATTGCCGAAAAACATTAGCTTTCCCCCATTCTTCAGGCTATTGACAGATATTTCCAACAACTGTTCAAAAGCTTCTTGGCAGGATGCTTGGGTTTCCGTTACAACAATTGCATGTTCACTAAATTCATCTTCAAAAAATTTGTCACTTAACATTTTAGACTATTATCCATAAGTATTTTTTTTCCAGTTCTAATAGCTTCTAATACTCCTATCGTTGCCTGGGATGTTTCAATTAGCTCTAACTCTTCAATTGGCGGAAGCTTTTCACTACAAACTGCATCAACAAATGCTTTAATGCATTTGTCAAAGCCTTTATCCTGTGTACGCTTCGTTATTGCTTTTCTATCTTTAGTCGAAACTGTTAGAGTTTTAAAATCTTCCAAAATGGCTATCGTTCCGCTGACATAAACTTCTATTAGCTCCTTGCCAACCAAATCATTTCCAAGGCTAGTATAAATAATAGTTCCTACGCTACCATCCAAAAAAGTAAGTTGTAATGAGAGGTTATCAGCTAGTTTAGATGAAGAGTTTGTCGCTTCAGCTTGAATTGCAAGAATCGGGCTTTGAGCAATATAACGCGCCAAATCAACAAAATGGCAGACCTCTCCTAAGATTCTTCCCCCACCTTCTTGTTCAAGCTGTACCCAATGCGTTGTATCAATAAATCCAGCATTAACTCGCATCAAAATTACACGTGGACCTGGAAGATTGCTAATAGTCTCCATCATTTTTGCAACCAATGGAGAAAAGCGCCGATTAAAACCCACCTGAAAGAATGCCTGTGAATTATTACGAGCATTGATAACCTTATTAATCCCCTGAAGATCAAGCGCTAACGGTTTCTCAACGAATACAGCTTTCCCCTGCGCTAATGCCTGAGCGGTAAGCTCTGCATGTGTATTGTGACGCGTCGCAATAATAACTGAATTAATTTCCGGACAATTTAATACTTTTTCTTCATCAGCCTCTGAAAAGAGAAAACCAAAATTATTTTTTGCATTATCAGCTGTTGCTCCTCTTAGGCTTGAAATAGTGTGGCATACCACCTTTGAATTCTTTTTTAGCCTTGGTAAGATAACAGAACACACAAAACTCCCTGCTCCAATAACACCTACCACACAATTTTTTGAAACTAAGTTCTTTGTTTTTGAAAAATTAGGCTCAACATTTTTTTCGCTAAAAATCTCTTTCGGGTAGGTTATAACTACACCTAAATGCTGCTTTTGATTTCCCGTCACTAGCTCATATGCTCTGTTAGACTGGTCAATTGCAAAGCTATGAGTTGTTAAACGCTTGACATCAAGCCTTTGGGCTGAATTAGGGGACATTAACCTTAGAATTTCCATCAAATTCGCCGTCTCTGTCCATCGCACCCAACCTTCCGGATACCGCATTCCTTGATTTTCGTAAATTGGGTCATACCGACCAGGGCCATAAGAACGAGAAACAATTAAATTCAATTCTTTTTCCATATATTCTCTATATGGAAATTCTGTTCCCGTCATTCCAACCATAACGACCCGAGCTCGATCCCGGGCTATCCTAGCTGCAATTTCTAATGGTTCACTAGATCCAGTTGCCGCGGCATTTAATATAGCATCACACCCCAACCCCTGACTTAAAGAATAGATAGAACTTTCCAATTCTGACTCATTAGGGCAAAAGCAAGCCTCGGCACCAAATTCCTGCGCAATTCTTAAACGGGTTTTGTTATAATCAAGCGAAATGACACGAGCGCCAGCTAGAGCCAACAAACGTACAGCCAACAGCCCAATAAGACCTGCGCCCACCACAGCAACAATATCACCAAGACTTGCCCGCATATTTCGAACTGCATGTAACGCGATTGCACCAACCGTTGCATAACACGCCTCTTCGCTTGATACCTCTGATAAAATTGGGGCCGCTAAATTTGCTGGCACTAAATTAATTTCTGCATGGTTGGCTGCCCCAGCGCCGGCAATAGCTACTCGTCCGCCAACATGGAATTTCCCTTCCAAGCCAGACCCGACTGCAATGACTTCACCAGCAGCTGAGTAGCCTAATGGCAGCGGCTCATCTAATCTAGCAGAAACCTTTCTATATGCGCTAAGCAAGCCTTCTTTTTTTGCGATGGTAGTTATTTTTCTAACCAAGTCAGGCCGCGTTTTTGCTTTTCCGACGAGACTTTTTTTAGCAAAATCAATTACAAAACGCTCTGTCCCTGGAGAGATAAGCGATGCGTGTGTACGAACTAGTATATGCCCCGGGCGGACTTTTGGCGAAGGGATTGCTTTTACTAATAATTTGCCAGTACGACGGGATTGTATGATTTGCTTCATGAAAGTTTTTTCTCTACCTAAAAGAACCCCATAATCTACTACTTAAAATAATATTTAGAACCTTGCACATTCAACCACCGATTAGGAGCATCAATTGAGTTTATCTAGGGACAAAATGGGTCTATTATTAATAGTTGGCTTATTGTCTTAAGTATACAAAATTTCAGTAGAATTTCTGTGATGCAAGTATAATATTAGCCAACATTACTCATTACTCTTTCTAAAACAAATATTCATTTTTATGAAGAACACAAAAGATATCAATATCAAATAGATTGTAAAACCTACATTAATAAGTAAATGAAACCTAGGAAAATGACAAAAACCGACCTCTTGTTACCTGAAAAAAGTCTCGAAATGATTTCGGATCTTATTGAGAACTGCCTTAAAGCCGGAGCTGACTCTGCTGATGCAATTGTTGGTGGCGGGACGGCTATTTCGGCCTCTTGCCGGCTAGGAAAATTAGAAAATTTCGAACGATCTGAGAGTTGGGAGCTAGGCCTTCGTGTTCTAATTGGAAACCGTCAAGCTATTGTTTCATCGGCTGACCCATCCCATGATACTTTTCATGACCTGATTTCAAAAGCTATAGACATGGCCCGCGCAGTCCCAGAAGACCCTTTCGTAGGCATTGCTTCCCCTGAACAACTTGTTGCGACAATACCTGATCTTGATGAATGTGATCCTCTTGAACCTTCAGTAGAAAGCCTGATTGACCGAGCCCGACAAGCAGAAGACGCTGCCCGCGCGGTCCCAGGAATTACTAACTCCGAAGGTGCAGAAACATCCTGGAATAATTCGTGGATTGCTCTTGCTGCATCAAACGGGTTTGCCCAGATACGGGCTAGTTCACGTCACTCATTAAGCCTGTCAGTAATTGCCGGTGAGGGCACTTCAATGGAGCGGGACTATGATTTTGTATCGACTGTGTGGAGTGAAGACATGCCAAATCCCAGTATAATAGGTCAAAATACTGGAACCCGGGCTGTTCGTCGATTGAACCCAAGAAAAGCTGAAACCGCTCGCGTCCCTGTAATTTTCTCTCCGCGTGTGGCCAATACTCTACTTCATCATTTATCTGCGTCCATTAACGGATCAAATGTTGCCAGAGGCACCACATTTTTAAAAAATGACCTACATTCAAAAGTCTTCTCTAAAGAGGTAAATATATTTGATGACCCACTAAGATTGCGGGGTCTCCGATCAAAACCTTTTGATGCTGAGGGGCTAAAAACAGAAAAACGAGCTATAATAAACGAGGGCACTCTAACTACCTGGTTGTTGAGCTTAACATCCGCTAGGCAGCTAGGCCTGCAAAGTACCGGACATGCTTCACGAAACCCCGCATCCTCACCGTCACCAAGTGCCACAAATTTTTTTATGTCTGAAGGGCCGCTATCTCGTGACTCGTTAATTAGCAACATAAAAAGTGGAATTTTTGTTACGGAGCTAATTGGTATGGGCGTAAACCTTGTTACTGGGGATTACAGTAGGGGTGCGTCTGGTTTCTGGATCGACAATGGTGAAATTTCCTATCCTGTCAATGAAGTAACAATTGCAGGCAATTTAAAAGATATGTACGCAAATTTAGTACCAGCAAATGATTTGGAGTTTTTGTATGGTTTTAATGCCCCAACTGTTTGTATTAATAGCATGACTGTTGCCGGAAGGTAGTGTTTTCTTAATGATACTATTTCGGTAAAAAAGAAAACAAATTTAGTTTAGTAAAAAAATATAAACCTCTCTGACCTGTCTTCTAAACTGTAAAAAGGATCAGGCTTGTTTTATTTTTTAATTTTTCAGTGCTACACTCTTCTCAGAAAAAGTGATGGGTTAAAATGGATGATAAAAGCGAGCAAGACTTAAACCGCCGCCATGCAGTAAAAATGGCCAAGAAGAAAGCTGCACGGGAAAAAATTCTTGCAACGAAGACAATAGAAAAAGGATTGCTTATTGTTCATACCGGTAAAGGTAAAGGTAAATCTACTGCCGCAATTGGACTTGCTATCCGGTGCATTGGAAATGGGATGAAAGTCGGTATTGTTCAATTTGTAAAAGGCGCCTGGAAAACTGGGGAAAGAAAAATTTTAGAACAATATTCTGACCTTTGCGTTGTAAAGGCGATGGGGGAAGGTTTCAGCTGGGAAACACAAGATCGCCAACGTGACTTGGCTGCCGCACGAAGCGCTTGGGCTGTGGCAACGGAAATGATGTCTGACAAAAGTTTTGATATAATTATACTTGATGAACTCAACATTGTTCTGCGTTACAAAAATTTACCCCTCAAAGAAATTCTTGAAACGATAAAGGATAAAAGAACAATGCTGCACGTTGTGATAACCGGAAGAAATGCTGCTGATGAGTTGATTGAAATCGCAGATATTGTGACGGAAATGACCCAGATAAAACACCCTTTTCGCGATGGAGTTAAGGCCCAAAAGGGTATTGAGTTCTAGAATGATCAAGCAAAATATTGCTTAAAAGTTACGCAACAAACTAGCCAAACGAAAAACCTGAGAAAACGCTTGAAAAATAAAGCTCTGATGTTTCAAGGGACAGGATCTGATGTCGGTAAATCATTAGTTCTCGCGGGGTTATGCCGTGTTTTTGCTAATCGTGGAATCATCACCTGCCCCTTCAAACCACAAAATATGTCAAATAATGCGGCTGTCACGAAAGATGGCGGAGAAATTGGCAGGGCGCAAGCTCTGCAAGCCCAAGCAGCTCGCACCCCATTAAGCGTTCATATGAATCCCGTTTTATTAAAGCCTCAAGCTGAAGTTGGGGCACAAATTGTTGTACAAGGTAAATTATTAGGATCAACTTTTGCAAAAGATTACCACAAGTTAAAACCGACTTTAATGCCAAAAGTGATGGAAAGTTTCAAAAACATCGTAAAAAAAACAGAATTGACGCTTATAGAGGGCGCTGGTAGTCCGGCCGAAATAAATTTGCGCAAATCTGACATTGCTAACATGGGATTTGCAGAAACTGCTGATATCCCTGTTATCTTAGTTGCTGATATCGATCGTGGTGGGGTTATAGCCCAACTTGTCGGAACATATCTGTTACTCTCAGAGACAGAACGCAAACGGACAGTTGGCTATATCGTAAACAAATTTAGAGGAGATTTATCGCTTTTTGATGATGGTTTAAAAATAATTGAAAAACAAACAACCCTTGCATGCCTAGGTATAATCCCCTGGTTTGATCAAGCCAAAACTTTACCAAAAGAAGACACTATGGCGCTTAGAGGAACAGTATACCATCAAAGTTCTTCTGGAATCAAAATTGCGGTGCTTCGCTTTCCCCGTATCGCTAACTTTGATGACCTTGACCCCCTATCGGCCGAACCAGATGTAACTCTCAATTTCATTGAACCTGGGTGCCCAATTCCAGGAGATGTCGACCTTGTCTTGCTTCCAGGTTCAAAGACTACCCTTGCCGATCTTAATGTGCTGCGTTCTGAAGGTTGGGATACTGATATTCAAGCTCATATTAGACGAGGGGGTATAGTGGTTGGTCTTTGTGGTGGTTATCAGATGTTAGGAACTAATATTATTGACGACGAAGGCATTGAGGGTCCGCCAGAAAAGGCCAAGGGCCTTGGACTCTTGAACATCCAGACAAAATTGACAAAAACGAAGAAACTAGTCAATACAAGCGGTTGGGAACAGACTAGCGGTGAGGCAGTCAAAGGTTATGAAATGCATATTGGGATCACTACTGGCCCCGACATTAAGCGTCCCTGGCTAGAATTAGAAGGAGGACGGAAAGATGGGGCCATTTCCAAAAATGGACAAGTTATGGGTTGCTATCTTCACGGGCTCTTTTCCGAAGATAGCTTTCGAGCTAGTTTCTTGAAACGATTTAAAAAGAACCGTGTATTGAAAACGGCTTACGAAAAGAAACTAGAACAAACTCTTGAACTACTAGCACAGCACTTAGAAAAACATTTAGACATAAATGAAATTCTCAATTTGGCAACATCCCCTAAAAGGATTTGCTGACCCGCTGGACTTTAAAAAAACACCTATATTAATCAATCGCATTTAAGAAATCTGCTAGTCTTATGAAATAAAAAGTTAAGCGCTCCCTCGGCCTGCCACTACCCACTCTAATAGGATTGCACGTATCTTTACAGGTAACGAGTGATCAGGGTAAAATTCTTGATGTGGAAATTCCTATTGCGGTAAAGATTTCTAGCATTAAAAGCGAAAGAAGTTTTATTAAATTACGTTCAAGAAAATTACTATCAATGATTTTTCCCAGAAAACTACCCTATCTTTGATTTCTATCTTGTTAGACTTAGATGGAAAACTCTCGTGTTAAAAATATTTTTTACTGACGTGTCAGGGGTTTATATTTAATTCGACTAGGTCGATCGGCGGATTCACCTAAGCGCTTGCGCCGGTCGGCCTCATAGTCTTCGTAGTTCCCTTCAAACCAGACAACCTGGCTATTACCCTCAAACGCTAAAATATGTGTTGCTAGTCGGTCTAAAAACCACCGATCATGGCTTACAATTAAAGCACACCCCGAAAATGTTCCCAAGCTATCTTCTAAAGCGCGCAGCGTATCAATGTCTAAATCATTTGTTGGTTCATCTAAAAGAAGAACATTTGCTCCTGTTTTCAGCATTTTAGCCAAATGCACTCGGTTACGCTCACCTCCCGAAAGTTGGCCTACAAGTTTTTGCTGATCCGAGCTTTTGAAGTTGAATTGAGAAACAAAAGCACGACTTTGGATTTTGTGTTTTCCAAGCTCAATTTCATCTTCGCCGTCAGCAATTTCTTCCCAAACAGTATTCTTGTTATCAAGGCTATCTCTTGATTGGTCAATATAACCTAACTGCACTGTTTCGCCCAAGTTAACCATACCGCTGTCTGGTTTTTCCTGACCAGTTATAAGACGGAACAAAGTTGTTTTCCCTGCACCATTTGGTCCTATTACACCAACGATCCCACCAGGGGGAAGTTTAAATGATAAATCTTCAACCAATAACTTAGAACCAAATGTTTTTCGCAAATTTTTCACTTCAATGACTAAATTTCCCAACCGAGCAGCCGGGGGAATAACAATCTGAGCCTTTTCAGATCGAGGGTCATTCGATTTAGCCACAAGTGTTTCGTAAGCAGTGATACGTGCTTTTGCTTTTGCATGTCGCGCTTTGGGAGAAGTTCGTATCCATTCCAATTCATTCCTTAGTGTGCGTTGCTGCGCTGAAAATTCTCTTGCCTCTTGAAGCAAACGTTTTTCCTTTTGTTCTAACCAAGACGAATAATTACCTTCATATGGAATTCCTAATCCACGATCAATCTCAAGAATCCAACCAGTGACATTATCCAGAAAATACCGGTCATGGGTAACCATCAAAACCATCCCCTTGTAGTCACAAAGAAAGCGCTCAAGCCATGCAACGGACTCGGCATCCAGATGGTTAGTAGGCTCATCCAATAAAAGTATCTCGGGTTGTTGTAATAATAAGCGGCAAAGAGCAACCCGCCGACATTCACCTCCAGATAATTTTCTAATATCTGCACTCCCCGGTGGGCAACGCAGTGCATCCATAGCAATCTCAATAGTGCGCTCAATTTCCCACCCATTCATGGAATCAATTTTCTCCTGCAACTCACCCTGCTCCACTAACAAGGTATCCATTTCGGTTTGTTCCATAGGCTCAGAAAATTTTTCTGTAATCTGATTAAATCGATTTAATGCGTCTTTTACTGGTTCTAAACCAACCATTATATTTTCTTCAACTGACAACTCCGGTTGTAACTTGGGTTCTTGTTCTAAATAACCAACCCTCACCCCTTCTGCCGCCCAGGCCTCTCCCGTGAAGTCTTCATCTTCTCCCGCCATGATCTTTAATAGGGTCGATTTTCCCGCACCGTTTACACCAATTAGTCCAATCTTAGCATCAGGTAAAAATGAAAGCGTGATACCCTTCAACACACCTTTTCCTCCAGGAAAGGTTTTCCGAACATCTCGCATTACGTAAGAGTATTGATAGCTTGCCATTAATAAAGCGATCCCAAAAAATTTAGAAAGCGATAAGGAAGTTTGTAACGCAGTATATTGCCCCTAGCAATCATTTGAGAAAAAATCAGGAAAAGTATCAGTTATATAGTTGGATTCTGAGAAAAAGTTTACCTAACGAATCGATTATCAGATTAAAGCAGAACCGACATAGTCTAGTGAAATAATAGCTCTTTTGTGGCATATTTTTTCGATTTGGCCTTTTCTCCGTTTAAGTTGATCAGACGTCATTTTGCAAAGTGTTGACTGATCTAAGAACGGACTGGCAATCAAGTCTTTTCCTTAGCTCACGTTTCACTTCATGCCATCGGAAGCGAACTGAATTACGTATGATTTCGCTATCAAGTTCCTTCAAATTGTCAGCTATTGGTGCCCAAACTACAAGCGCCTCTGGGCTTTCAGAAAATGAGGTCCCACCATCTAGAACACTGTCCCAATCTGTATCCGCAATACGCGCTTTTTGCCTTAGAATGTTGGAGCAAAAATCATCGCCAGCATCAAGCGGTTTGCCGACCCGCTCAAAAATGCTTTTCTCAATCTTGCTAATAACCGGAAAAACCCTTGATTCTTCTCCGTTTTCACCTTTTATCAACAACCCCCCTGTATACACAATGAGGTCGGATACACTTGCAATCCAGACTTCCCATTTAGATATATTTATTGATGTAATAAATTGCTCATCAGCAAATAATTCCGGATAACGAGTTCCAGCCCGTGTTCGTATGTATCCATAAAGCGATGTCTGAGCGACATGACTTGCCCGAGTTTCTACAAAGCATATCAGGGAATCAATAGTATTGATCTTTTCAAATCGCCGACTAAACGGAGCGATAAAATAGTCTGCAAAAATACGAGCATCCGAAAAAATTCTTTTAAAATTTCGCAATGGCAAAACGTTTCATGCTAACCGACAACAAAAAAATGCTTACTTATGATGAATAACTAGTTTTTTTTCAAGAAAAACCTTTTAATTGGCTAACATTATTGTGAAAATCACGCGAATCGCAATATTGCGAATGATTATCAATTTATATGCTATTTTTAATACTACAAAAATTACTTAACAAAAGCACTCATAGTAAAAGGAGATTGTTAGCAAATGTCTGATACTAGCCAAAATAAAGAAGAACATTGGCAACGGACGCGTTCACTTATGATCAAGCACTTGGTTGTATGGTTCGTGTTTGCATATCTAATCCATTGGCACGCCCCCTCGCTTAATCAAATGGCTTTTATGGATTTTCCATTAGGATTTTACATGGCAGCCCAAGGGTCGCTTGTTATATTTGTTGTCCAACTGTTTCTTTTTGCACGCCAGCAGGATCAAATTGACCGAGACTGCGGTTTAGCTGAGTCAGATTGAGAGGGAAAAAATGAGTTTTTTCAAACCATCTGGGAGCTTTATAGATAACCTCCCTAGAATTTACGGATTATATACTGGTGGCTTTGTTGTCTTTATTTTGTTAATGGCAGTTTTCGAAAGAATGGGTGCTGAGTCAGACACTATCGGTATTTTGTTCGTTGCGTTCACTGTTTTAATTTATGCAGTAATCGGTTGGCTTTCACGGACTATGCAGGTTGATGCTTATTATGTTGCTGGAAGGCAAGTGCCGCAGGTTTTTAACGGCATGGCAACCGCTGCTGACTGGATGTCGGGTGCATCTTTTGTCGCCATGGCTGGGGGAATTTATTTTGGCGGTCACGGATACCTTGCATTTGTAGTAGGCTGGACAGGCGGGTATGTGCTTGTTGCTGTATTGATGGCTCCTTACTTAAGGAAATTTGGGTGCTACACGGTGCCAGACTTCATAGGAACCCGTTATGGGGGAAATTTAGCACGGCTTTGCGCTGTAATTGTACTTGTGGTTGCATCCTTTACCTATGTGACAGCACAGATCAATGCAACCGGCACAATTGCTTCACGTGCATTACAAATACCGTTTGAGGTTGGCGTGTGGTTTGGGCTCCTCGGAATACTACTTTGTTCGATGCTAGGAGGAATGCGTGCCGTCACATGGACACAGGTCGCGCAATACATTGTGCTGATTATTGCCTATTTAGTTCCAGTGATCTGGATGTCAAACAAACAGGGATTTGGTGTAATTCCTCAGTTGGTATATGGAGATGCTGTAGCGCGAATAGCAGAACTAGAAACCTTGCATCAAGTTGGACAGCTATTGCCAGCAGAGAAGGTTGCTGGGCTTAAAGCGCTTTCTGTGCTTCATTCGACTCCGGGTGATTCTGCTATGGCTGCCTGGAAGTTTGTCACTTTAGTTGCTTGTATGATGCTGGGAACAGCTTCCTTGCCCCATATTCTTATGCGGTATTTTACAACACCATCAGTCCGCGCAGCTCGCGTATCTGTCGCATGGTCACTGTTTTTTATCTTCCTTCTATATTTTACAGCTCCTGCGCTAGCAACTTTTACAAAACTCCAAGTCCTTGACCCTAACCTGGCAACAAGCATTATCGGGAAGGCCATATCTGACGTATCTTCGTTAGAATGGATACAAAAATGGACTAATGTAGGTTTTGTGAAGTTAGTCGATTCAAACGGGGACGGATTACTTCAAATTAACGAGTTTTTCATGCGGGGAGATATTGTTGTCCTCGCTACTCCCGAAATTGCTGGTTTACCTTATGTAATTTCTGGGCTCGTTGCTGCTGGTGGAATGGCTGCAGCTATGTCAACAGCAGATGGCCTCCTGTTAGCAATTGCAAACGCATTGTCACATGATCTTTACTACAAGATCATCGACCCTAAAGCAGAAACGGCAAAGCGTTTAATTGTAGCCCGTGTATTATTAGTTATACTGGGTGCGGCCGGCGCTGCTGTGGCTAGTCTGAAGCTCACTAGTATTTTAGGTGCTGTTGCGTGGGCATTTGATTTTGCTATGTCCGGACTGTTTTTTCCATTAGTCCTTGGCGTCTGGTGGAAAAGGGCTAATCGACCGGGGGCTATTGCCGGCATGGTCGTTGGTTTCGTAACCGGAACCCTTTATCTCTATAATGTAAAATGGGGTGGAATGGAGCCGTGGATTGGCATTGATCACCTCAGATTTGGCATCATAGGTGCTTCTTGTAGTCTAATTGCTATGATCGTTGTGTCACTGATGACAAAGGAACCTGATGCTGAAACTCAGGCTATGGTTGATGAAATACGTGTCCCGAAAGGTGATACGGTACTTTCTGGTACCCATTAAGATTGCCTTACAAATACCGGAGCGGTCAACGACCGCTCCGGTTTCCTTTTTTCAGATCTCAATATGATCGAAGGTATACCAATTTGGGCCGTTGTTTTTGACTATGTGCTTGGAATGGTCATGTGGACACTTATTGGCCGATTCGGCATGAACATCTTTTTGCCGGAAACTAGCAGCTTTTTCTTTATGCGCTTTTTTGTAGCAGTAACAAATCCTTTGATTCGCGCATTTATGCCAATTACGCCATCTTTTCTTATCCCTGCTCTGTTTCCCTTATATGTAGCATGGTTCTTTTTCGTAGTTCGCTTTTATGCAATGCCATACTTGCTTGGATATAGTGTAATGGGGATGCTTTCTTTTCCTTTAGAAAGTGAAATTGCTCTTGCCGTCCATAAAATAGTTGGCCTTTTCCTTAACTAAGAAATGACCTTCGGACTAATCTTTTAAATTGTAGGTCAATTATTCTTTATAGTATCGCTTGCCCTGTTTTTTCCCAGTCAGCGAGAAATAATTGTAGCCCCTTTTCAGTCAAGGGGTGGTCGAATAATTTCCATAAAACATTAGGGGGAAGAGTAACAATGTCTGCTCCCATGAGTGCCGCTTCAACAACATGGTTAGGGTTCCTAACAGAAGCAACTAAAATTTGTGTGGAAAATTCATAGTTTGAAAAGACTTTAACAATATCATCAATAAGGTCCATTCCTTCAGTCCCTATATCATCAAGTCGCCCAACAAATGGTGATACGAAAGCAGCCCCTGCTTTTGCTGCAAGTAGTGCCTGAGATACAGAAAAACAAAGAGTTAAATTTACCATATATCCTTCGCTTGCTAAGGTTTTACACGCTCGAACTCCGTTTTCTATTAGTGGCAACTTTATAGCAACGTTCTCAGCAATTTTCGCAAGCTTCCGACCTTCTAAAATCATATTTTCATAATCGATTGCTGTCACCTCAGCACTAACGGGGCCTGCAACAACAGTACAAATTTTTTCAATCGTCTTCAAAAAATCCTGGCCGCTTTTAGCGATCAGCGATGGATTGGTAGTGACCCCATCGACAAGCCCCAGCTCAGCAAGCTTTTTGATTTCAGAAATATCCACACTGTCTACGAAAAAACGCATTTATCCCCCTAAACGAACCTAAAATATTGCGCTAAAACATTTGTCACACCAAAAACTCTCCAGGCAGTTAGTCGTTGCTTACTCCAAAATCATTTGACTTTGGATCTTTGGTGGGCCCGGCAGGACTCGAACCTGCAACCAGACCGTTATGAGCGGCCGGCTCTAACCAGTTGAGCTACGGGCCCCACCGAGAGTATTTGAAGATATGGCGTTTTTTCTTTCTCTTTGCAAGAGAACTTCTTTATCTGACATGTCCTTTAGGAAAAACTTCATAGCCTTCAACTTCTTCATCTTTGTCAATTATTTCAGCTGGGAAACCATCTGCCAAAAGGGTACAACCAATTTTTTCTTCTAATCTCCGGATTATGTTTGGAGACCATTCATCCGGCCCGAACCTACCTTGCCCATCTTTAAAAATTTCGATCAAACTTGGCAAAATTTCAAGTTTTATATCGTTTCGCTGGGCAATAGCTTCAAACAACTGAAGGTCTTTTAAAACTAGACCTATAGTAAAATTAATGTTTCGACTGCCATTTAAGATTACTTTTGTTTCGGTTTCATGGACAAAACTATTGCCTGATGAAATTCGTATGGCTTCAAATGCAGTTTTAAGATCTATATTAGAAGCCTTAGACATAGTTAAGGCCTCACAGAGTGTAACCAAGTTCGACGTAGCTAAATAATTTGATATTACTTTTAAAATTGAAGCAGAGCCTAGTGGTCCAGTGTGCAATATAAGTCGCCCCATTGCTCTTAATGCAGGCAAAGCCTTTTCAAAAGCTATTCTTTCTCCACCGACAAAGATTGAAATATTACCGGTCAAAGCGCGGTGACATCCACCGGAAACTGGACAGTCTATAACCATTGTTTTCTTGCGCGATACTAATTCTCCTAACCGTTTCACCTCTTTTTCATCCGTGGTTGACATTTCAGCCCAAATCTTGCCCTCTGATAAACCGTCTAAGACACCGCCCTCCATTTCCATTACCTCTGCACTGACCTCAGGAGAGGGCAAGCAAGTAATTAACAGATCAGAATTTTGAGCCAATATTTTAGGGCTTTTTTCCCAAAAGGCCCCGCCATTCAATAATGGTTCACTAGCATTTTTGTTGAGGTCAGATACAGCTAATTTAAATCCATTTCGAAGAAGGCTTCCGGCAAGTTTGCTGCCAAGGTTCCCAAGCCCGATAAATCCGATTCTCATGGCAACCACTCCTCCTCAGCCATTTCCAGGTGCAACAGGTCATCGGAATAAGGATGAGCCCGCGCGACCTCTTCATTCAATTCCACACCAAGCCCTGGTTCCGTCGATGGAAAAATATAACCGTCTTCCCAGAGAATAGGTTTTTTTAATATTTCTGCATGGAATCCACCCCATGTTTGAATGCCTTCCAACATAATAAAATTAGGCGTGCAGGCTGCTAATTGAATATTTGCTGCGCCCTCAATCGGACCGCAATATAAATGTGGTGCAATTTGAGCATACTTAGCTTCTGCCATCGAGGCTATTTTTTTTGCTTCTAGTATGCCACCTACCCGCCCGAGAGCAGGCTGAAGAATTGCAGCAGCATTCAAGAACAAAACACGCGCAAACTCGTATTTAGTTGCTAGCCTTTCGCCTGTTGCGATTGGTATTGATGTTGCCTGCGCAACGCGCGCTAATTCTTCCGGCATTTCAGGGGGGATTGGTTCTTCCAACCACAAAGGGTTAACTATTTCAAGCAACTTTGCTAATCTAATCGCTCCAGATGGTGTAAATTGACCATGTGTCCCAAAAAGCAAGTCTGCCTTGTCCCCAACTGCGTCTCTTATTTTGACTGCAAATTCCTCACACCGCTTAAAGTCTCCTAAATGAGGCTGACGTCCATCAAATATTGTATAAGGGCCTGCGGGATCAAACTTTATAGCCGTAAAACCCTGGGCTACATATTCAGCTGCACGCCCGGCCGCTATATCAGCATCCCAATAAACATCTTTTGTTGAACTCGAATCTAATTCATCTGTTTCAGGGTAAAGGTAAGTATATGTTCGTAATTTTTCCCGAACTCGCCCACCAAGCAGATCGTATATAGGACGATTAGAAGCCTTCCCGATAATATCCCAACACGCCATTTCAATGCCCGATAAAACACTGACTAGCGATAAATCAGGCCGCAAGGTATACCCTCTGCCATAAATGATTCGCCACAACAGTTCGATATTATACGGGTCCCATCCCTGGACGTGACGGTCAAAAATGTCTTCAATCATTTTTGCAACAACTTTGGGTGAAAAAGTTGAAGCATATATTTCGCCAATACCTTCTATTCCGTCGTTTGTAGTCAACTTAACAAAAATAAAGTATCTGCCACCAAAACTTGGGGGAGGGTTACCTACAATAAATATCTCCAACGAATTTATCTTCACTCATTTCACCGCTAAAAGACAATTATATTCCTGATTGCTGTCCCATTCTTTACTGCTAAGATTGCTTCATTAATTTCTTCTAGCCTATATCTGCCAGAGATTAACTCATCTAGTTTTAATCTCCCTTTCTTATACAGTGCTACTAAAAACGGTATATCTATCTGAATTCTAGATGACCCCATTTTACTTCCAAGAATACGTTTCCCATCGTTAGCAAATGAGACTGGTTGAAACTCTGCCATAACGTCGTCTGGTGGCATTCCTACCAAGACAACAGACCCTAGTTTTCCTATCATTTCAAAGGCCTCTTGAAAGGCACTTTTCACACCAACAGTAACAAAAACAAAGTCCACGCCCCGCCCACCGGTACAATTTAACACTGAAGAAACAACGTTTGTTGTCAATGCGTTAAAGCACTTGGTTGCTCCAAACTCTTCAGCCACTTTTAATTTTTTTTCTTCAATATCTATAGCTATCACTTCCTCAGCTCCAACTATAACTGCACCCTGTATACTATTAAGGCCAACGCCACCGGCCCCGATCACACAAACTGTAGAACCTGGAAAAACATTTGCTGTATTAGTTACAGCGCCAATGCCTGTAATTACACTGCAAGCTAGAAGTGATGCTGTTTCAAGAGAAATATCATCAGAAATAACAACAACTTGAGATGCATCAACTAATACGTACTCAGCAAAGGCTCCTGTGCGGAGGCCGTGAATAATGGGCTTCCCGCTTTTCTTTGAAAGAGGGCTCTGTTTGTCAAGTGAAAAAGTCTTTTCACAAGCGGTAGGTGCGCCTTGAACACAGTAGTAACATTTTCCGCATGAACGAATTAGCGTAACAACAACATGCGCTCCTTTAACTAAACCCTCAACGCCAGGTCCAACAATATCAATAATCCCTGCTGCCTCATGACCAAAAACGGCAGGAAGATCTCCTCCCCATGCCCCATCACAATATAAAATATCACTATGGCAAATTGCACAAGCAGAGAGACGAACTCTCACTTGGCCTGGCCCTGGATCCGCAATATCAATATTTTCAATAATTAACGGTTGGCCAAATTCATTGCAAACTGCCGCTTTCATTCCTGATGCCCTCTATCATGTATACAAATGAAGTATCACCGTGAATATACTCCTAGGCACTTCCATATTGCCAAGTGATTGAAACCTTAAACTTTGCGTAAGACGAATTTGACTATTTTTTTCATGAAATACTAGCCAATTCATATTTTTATATGTGAATAATACAATTCAGTAATCTAAAAAACTGCGAAGCTTTCTTGAACGGCTGGGGTGTTTAAGTTTGCGAAGTGCCTTAGCTTCAATTTGGCGGATTCGTTCTCGTGTGACTGAAAATTGCTGCCCCACTTCTTCTAAGGTATGGTCCGTATTCATGCCAATTCCAAACCGCATCCGTAGAACACGTTCTTCCCTTGCAGTCAAAGATGCTAAAACCCGTGTCGTTGTTTCTCGAAGATTCCCCTGGATTGCAATTTCTAAAGGCTGTATTGCATTCTTATCTTCAATAAAATCCCCTAAATGACTATCCTCTTCATCCCCAATGGGGGTCTCAAGACTAATTGGTTCTTTGGCAATTTTGAGAACTTTGCGAACTTTTTCCAAAGGCATGGAAAGCTTGCCTGATAGCTCTTCAGGCGTCGGTTCACGACCTATTTCATGCAACATCTGGCGACTTGTACGAACTAATTTGTTAATCGTTTCTATCATATGTACTGGGATCCGGATAGTTCGCGCCTGATCAGCAATAGATCGGGTGATTGCCTGCCGAATCCACCAGGTAGCATAAGTTGAGAATTTGTAACCTCTTCTATATTCAAACTTATCTACAGCTTTCATTAAACCAATATTACCCTCTTGTATTAGATCAAGAAACTGCAATCCTCGATTAGTGTATTTTTTTGCTATAGAGATTACTAACCGTAAATTCGCTTCGATCATCTCCTTCTTAGCTTTTGAGGCCTCTCTTTCGCCTTTTTGTACGGTTTTAACAACTGCACGAAACTCTGAAACAGGGAGCCCTACATCTTGCGAAGTTTCCATTATTGTTTTTCGTATTTCTGAAATTTCGTCACCAAACTTTTCAACAAATTTTTGCCAATTTTTTGTTGGTAATTTTGAAACGTTCTTAAGCCAATTAGGGTCTAGCTCAAACCCTTGATACTTTTCCAAGAAATCATCACGCCTAATTCTCGATAGCGTAGCCATCCTTAAAATTTTCCCGTTTAGACCAATTATCCTGCGATTAAGGCCATACAATTGGTCGACAAGCAACTCTATACGAGAATTGTTTAAGTGGATATCTTTCATTAAGTCAACGAGCTCGACATGAAGTTTTTCATATCGTTTTTCTTGTGAATTTTTTATCTCAATCCCACCTTGTATAGATTCCATACGAAGTATTTGAAGACGATAAAACTTTTTGTAAGTCTTTGCTATTTTTTCAAACGTTAACAACACTTGAGGCATCAATTTTTCCTCTAACGCCGATAGTGACAAATTATTTTCGGCATCTTCATCCTGCTCTTCGTCTTCTAATTCGCCCGCTTCGCCCTCTTTGCTTTCTTCGCCTTCGTCGCCTTCGTCGCCTCGATTAACAAGCCTTTGTTCTTGGGTATTTCCATCAAGCGCCTTCCCAGTTTTTGTATCATTTGATTCACTGATTATCTGAGATTGTCTTTCTTCCGGCTTAGTTGCCGCGGAAGGTGCACTCAGTCCCATTCCAATTTCAACACCAACTTGTTCTGATACATCGATCGAGTCATCTTCATTAAGGCCACCCCCATGGGTTGCTTCTAAATCTATAATTTCACGTAATAGAGCTTCACCGCTTATAAGTTCATTATGCCACCGAACTATTGCCCGCACAGTAAGTGGACTTTCACAAATTCCACCTATCATCATGTCACGCCCTGCTTCAATACGTTTAGCAATAGCTATTTCACCTTCACGACTTAAAAGTTCAACAGACCCCATTTCTCGTAAATACATGCGAACCGGATCATCCGTACGCCCTAAATCGCTTTCATTAACATTACCGCTAGTACTTTCCGTCGATCCTGATTTAGAATCATCCGATGTTTTTTGTGTATTTTCTTCTGTGTCTTCATTTTCAACCACACTTACGCCCATTTCAGACAGCATGGATGTTATATCTTCAAAATACTCGTGCGAAACTTCATCTGGTGGCAATGCAGCGTATAGTTCATCAAAGGTTATGTAACCTCTGTCTTTCCCAGCGGCAAAGATCTTTTTGACTTTTGCCCCAAGTGAATCTAGCAGTGGAGAATCTGAATTGTCGTCTTGTTTGCTTGTCTCTGTTGTCGCTATCGCCGCTTTAGCCACTTGCGTTACCTCATTTATGCAATTAACACTAAGTCCCTTTACCTGAAAGCATCCTAGACTGGTTGTTGCTCCTTAAGCGCTCGAAGTCTATCCATAACTTCTGAACTTGGATTATCTAACAATGCCTGCTCAGTCAATTTTATTTGTAGTTGTAAATGCTCCTCGTTGTAGAGACGATAAGTATCCAGCCACCCTTGTCGTGCTTCATCAAGAGTTTTTTCTGCACGCGCAAAGCCAGCGTGGATATAAACGTCATCACTTAAAACTGTACTCAATAACTTGCCCTGCCGATGATCAATCAGCTCATTAACTAATGATAAGGAATCAATTTTATCTTCTTGTGCTAAAGTCTTTAAGACCTGTTGCCGAAGAATGTCAAGGTCCCTGACAGAAAACTCTAAACGCCCAATGATTTCCTCAAATTCGCCAAATAATTCTGGGTGGTTAATTAATGTCGCGAGAAGGACTTGCTCTCGCCGAAAATTTGCTATTTGGGGCAATGTGCTTTTAGAATTTTTTCTTTCACCAAAATAGTTTGTTCTTTCTTTTGGGTATGATCCCCAAACAAAACCTCTATATGTTTCTCGGCCTTTTATTCTGTTTTCAAAGTGGTCAATAAAATATTTCTTAAAACTATGGTCCTTTATGTTCTTCGCATATTCATTAAATTTTTTTTGCAGCATAGCTTTTGCTTCAGGTGTCGCCGGACATCGACCTTCAGTTTCCATTTGCCATAAAACCTCAGACAGAGGAATACTTTCATTAAGCACCAAATTAAATGCTTCCACACCGCTTCCTTGAATTAAGCTATCTGGATCTTGGTTTTTTGGGATTTTTGAAAAAAG
>MDTE01150059.1_pt1 | contig 41015 bp, 25 predicted proteins | sample 811231 | NCBI WGS metagenome assembly MDTE01 (sample SAMN05326651, study PRJNA326480) | marine metagenome | isolation source: seawater | place: Indian Ocean: Red Sea | collected 2010
GCCTTCTTCACTTGAACCGAGCGCAAGATACCGTCCGTAATTGACTCATCTCGTACCCTTGGGGTACGAACGCTTTAACGCCACTCTGACGGCCGAATCATCGTGCATACGAGCAGTACGCCGAATATCCTCCCGGGCAAAGCCCGCTTGGCATTTCTAGTTAGTTTAGTACTCCTCGCTCCTATTTACTCCTCCTTGAGCGAGCCTCAGGAACTGAGGTCTTCCGAGTCTTTGATGGTCCAAGAAGAGGTCGAACTCAAGTTGTACACACTCTATCTCGCTTCGCAGAATACATCAGCTGGAGGGGACGGCTACATTACTACCGAGGTTCCTGATTCGGGAGGTCAAGACTCAGCCAGTGCTCTCGATACCGAGATAGAATTTCGGTCCAGCGACATGCTGTCCTCGCTGCAAGTACATGGAAGATCACAGCATGGTAGTTCTGGATCATACTTCGTTCCTCTTGATTTGTTCCTGAGAGCGACTGGACCTAACGGAGCCACAGTAGACTGGACCATTACTCTGAAGGCAGGAGGATCTCAAGTCGGCACCGCATCATGGAGCACCGATGCATGCACTACCGGATTGACCAATAGTTGTAGCTTCGATCACGAGGAATTCGATGTCGATTTAGGGCAGGACGCATCATTCACTATTTCTAAGGATGAGATGTTGGAGATTTCCATCTCCGCTGAGATGACAGGCTGTGATGGAGGAGGATTCCCGGGTGGCTCAAGTTGTGAGGCTGAAGTGGCATGGAATGAGATTGACGGCGAGCCGGATAGATTCTCCCAGATTGAAGTTGAAGCCAATGCGATTTCAAATAGCCTAGTCCTCCTACAGAGAGAGGGGGCCGAATTAGCAGAGGGGGCCGAATTGGATTGGTATCCGAACGATATTCTCTCCGACAGGGCTATGCAGTTCACATTCGATGTAAAGAGCTCATTTGGCAGGTATGACATAGAATCTACTAGGCTGCTGATGCGAGACCCTAACGGAGTCTACAGGATAGACCACATCATCAACGAGGATGATGAGGACATAGAAGACACGAGTCAGGGAATCTTCGGCGAATATCTCTGGACATATCCTGGAGGATTGCCAGCAGGAGAGTACTCGGTGGAACTCGAAATCACTGACATCCAAGGCAACGACTTCCTGATTGAGCACGAGCCTATAGAAATGCATCAGTGGGGCGTTTCAATCAATCATCGACTAGACAAGTCCACCGAGTACATAGCACCTGGTCAGACCACAGCTATCCCACTGCAGTTAGTGCATAAGGGAGATTCTACCAAGTCTATGGAGGTAGAACTTGAAGTCCTGACAAACTTGGGTAGTTCGTGGATTCTAGAGTTTGACTCGCCAGGAGGCTACACACTCAACGCAGGCGGAGACATCCTCAATCCAATCCTTACTCTAACAGCGCCCGACGATCTCACTGGAACTCCTGAGAGCATTGAAATTAGGGCTGTTGCTGAGGCCGAGGTCGAAAGTGTCCTACAAGTGGTTCACCAAGATATCCTTCAACTGGATCTCGACAAGATAGATGTCTTCCAGCCACCTGAGGTCTCAGTATGGAACGAGGATCATGATGTACAGATGGCTAACTCGACTAGGCCGGATGACTTCGATCAGTCTGCGCCAAGATATGTTGAATATGGCGAGTTCACTCCATTCCTACTAGAGATCTTCAATACCGGATTCGATGCCGACACCTTCCGTGTCGATGTGCTGCAAAGGGCCAAGTCGATTATCCAGATTTACGATAATGAGACCGGTCAAAGAATCTTAGAGGATGAGGGGGACGGGACATTCCACACCGCTATACTTGAGCGCCACTCAACACAAGTGCTTCTGTTCAATGTCAAACCATCTTCTGATCGAGATGATCCCGACATTGGTCAGATTGAGATTGAGATAATTAGCGAAGGTAATTCTTCGCTCCGTACTACTGTGGTTTTCACCATTCAGAGGACCTTTGGAATCCACGCCGAAGTCTCACAGGACTGTGATGGCACCCCTCTAGGTCACATACGAGTAGACCTGTGCTCACCTGGTTCTGGCAACGCCGTCGTTGACTTCCGAGTCAGGATTACTAATAGCATGTCTGGAGGCGAGTCCGCTACTTGGTGGAGAATTCAGAATCCGTCTTCGTTGCAAGAGAACTTAGACAACGATCCAGCCTATGGCCAATGGCAGTTCACCATCACCGACGATTCGGGTGATTCTGTGCCTCGCGTGTCATTGGGTCCTGGTGACTTTTCGGAAGTTTTCGTCACTGCCATCCTGACCAATCAGGTAGTCGCCGGAAATCACACCATCTATCTCAGAGTCATAGAGGACATTGATGAGGAGGATGCGAGATACTTTGATCTCCCAATCATCTTTGAGATTGAATCCGGAGAGCCCGAACTTCAGATTGTTCAGGTATCTCCGAATTACGAGTTACTACCTGGAGAGGCATATACGCTGCAACTGAAGGTCAAGAACAACGGCAACGGTCCGCTAACAGTACTCCTAGATGCCGAGGTAGAGCAATCGGGTTGGACAGTCGATATCGACGGCCCTTCAGGCTCACCTCTGATTGAACTGGGTGCGTTTGAAGAGACCACATTCAACCTCGAGGTCAGCGTCCCGGAATCAGCTAACAACGGTGATCAGATACCCGTCATCGTGACTGCCACTCCGTTCGATACTGAACAGAGTTGGCCCGATGAATATACAGCAGAAATCTCGGTAACAATGACCGTAGGAATCTCCTCTCTGTTTGAAATTCTAGTCAATGAGATAACTCACCCGAGGATTTCTACTATGATTATCGCTCTCGTTGGAATACTGCTTATGTTCGCCGGAATCCAGAGTCGAATCAATCGACGCAGATGGACTTCTCACCTAGCATATCTAGAGTCTTTGGGCACGGACGACGAGGATGATTCGGAAGGACAAGAAGACGATTCTATTCCTTCCCCTGTTACTGCCACAGAAGAAGAAGAATCGGACGATTACGACGACGATGAGATAGAACTCGTCTGAACCTTCTCTGATGCCTGTCCGAACGGCGCTCCATTCGTCTTAAGACCCTAACTTTCTGCCGTAGGCAGTAAGGGGTGACGAAGTGCTAACAGTCCTAGACAGTTCTGCCGCCAGAAGTCTACCCCGTAAGCGTAGGTCGGCGATTCTATTTACGGCCCTCTTGATACTATCATCTCATGCCGCTTTCCAGTTTGGTAAGTGGGAGGCCCTAGCAAGCACAGATGCCGACGGAGACGGCTTGACATATGGCCTTGAGTTTTACATCAACACTCAGCCTCAGGACTGGGACTCTGACAATGATGGCCTCCCTGATGGCTGGGAGTGGCAGTACGGCCTCAATCCACTGTCTTCTGCAGGAGACAATGGCTCAACGGGCGACCCCGATGGAGATGCCTTCACCAATCTGAACGAGTACCAGTACGGTATTCCTGCAGGCTGGGATTCGGCCTCAACTCCTACTGTTTTGGATAATGGGGTATGGTGGAACGGGACTGTCCCAGTTAGACTCTGGGACGAGGAGAGTGCTATGCAGATTATTCAGGGCACCGGCTCTGACGGAGTAGATGAGGATCCTATGGGGAATATCTGCAATGATGGGATGGACAATGACAAGGACGGATTGGTCGACAGCTTCGATAATGATGGTGATGGCGATGCTGACTGCAGCAGTGATGATGACGATGGCGATGGTCTAATCGACGAGGACCCAGATGGGTGGGACACCGACGGCGATGGAATGCCTGATGCGTGGGAAGTCGCAAATGGCCTAGACCCGACCTCTAATTCCAACATGGATGGGGCCAATGGAGACCCGGATGGAGACGGATTTGGCAACCTCTGGGAATATGTCAATCCGACTTGGGGGACTAGGAACGGTTCCACAAACCCTCCAACTCAGTACTTTCGTCCGGGCCCATTCAATATGACCGGAACTGAGTCTCCATGCAATCCTGTTCTAGGCCTCGGTCCCGGAGGCTGCCAGATTTTCACCGCTGAGGTAGACAGCATTACTCAGACAGATCCCAACAATAACGATACTGACGGAGACGGACTGAATGATTCCTACGAGGCTTTCGTTCTCTTAACCGACCCCACTTCAGTGGATACTGACGGAGACGGAATTTGGGATGGAGTAGAAGTCAATGGTGAATACGGCGATCCACCTCAGGCAACTGACCCGAGGAACAACAATACCGATGGTGATCAGTTTGACGACGGTGAAGAGGATGTTAACGGGAATGGAATAGTCGATCCGGGGGAAACAGATCCGACTAGAATAGAAGACGCCGGCGATATAGATAACGACGGCATAGATAACTGGGAGGAGAATATGACTTGCACTCTTTGGAATGTTTCTGATACTGATGGAGGAGGTGTGAACGATGGAGACGAACTCTCTTTGGCTCACTCGACTGATCCTTGTGTGTCTACTGAAACGATTGAGAAGGATATTGTTGACTGGGACGCAACAAGTTCTGTACTGACTCTAAACTCAACTACAATGCTAAATCAAAATCCTGTTGATTGGAGGCAGGACGGGGCTCCGATGGCATATTACGTGTTATCCAATGGAAGTCTGACTGGATTCAGATACCAATCGATTCTCAGTAATACTCTGAGAAATGTCGATATCGATAGGCCCGTTGATGCCATGTCAGTGTTATTCACTAATTTCTCATGGTGCTGGAATGCTACATCGGGCGCTATCAATGACCCACATTGCGACGATGATTATGCCGATACGGATGGGGATGGATTGGCTGATTGGGAGGAGTCATTAGGGACATGGGGATACCTATCCGTACCTAATCTCACCGACACTGACGGAGACGGAGTCAATGATTTAGATGAGGTGTTAAACGATACCGATCCTAGTAATCCTTGCCACAATCTGCTGGATTCCGATGGAGACGGCCTGAACAACTACTTCGAGAATACCACTGGATGCTCTTTGGTGTTTGGATTGGGAGGAAATGGAACTGTCGACACCTACTTCACGATGTGGGATGTTTTCGATACCGATAACGGAGGAGTGGGTGATGGACAGGAATACATCGATGGGACAAACCCGCAAAATAATTCAGCAGACGACCTCAATCCAGTAGATACGGATGGCGATGGAATCCCTGATACGATAGAGCAGCAGATCGGAACCGATTGGAGAGATCCTGATACTGATGGAGGAGGGGTTCCGGATGGCCAGGAATGTACACAAGAGTATTGGGGAATAAACTGTCTCGACTCCGATGGGAATCCGTGGGATCCCACTGACGACATAGATGACAATATGCTCTATTTTGTTGCTGAGAACACTTCCGAAGGAGTAGATCCCACTCAGAGACACTATTGGCGCTGGCACACCTACGATTACTACACTGGAGTCTCTTGGGGAGTGAACACAACCCTAGTTGGCAACACCCAGATGTTCCCAGAATGGTCTACTACTCAGGGCGTTGCAGATCAGAGCTTCTGGAATGGAAGCGAAGTGCTAGGATGGACCATCAATTTCAATGAAGACGGCATAATGGGACCTGGAGAGGAATTGATTGCCCCGTATAATGCAGTCAATTATACTAGTTGGATGGACACTAATGCGGGCCTGAACTTCTCTAACTTCACTCGTGACATAATTATCGATCAATCTACAGTCGACACACTGTTCGTCACAGCCCCACAAGTGTTCTTTGGGACTGAGATTATATCCAACTCGACAGCCTTCTCAGGCAGTAGTTACGCTTATGATCTTCCAAATGAGTTCCTCCAGAGGAATAGTGAATATGTAAATCAAGTCACTCAGACTGTAATCAATGAATCTGGAGCGTTTACTGCTTGGGACAGGGTACTAGCCATCCAAGACTTCCTAATCAACGGCAACTCCACTACTAACTTCACTCGTAATCACGATGGCTCTGGTAGGTTTGATGGAGATAGCGACTTGGACAGTGACATTGCACATTGGATACTGAACAGCACTAAGGAAGGGAGTTGCGATGAGTTCACAACCGTATTCTCAGTGATGCTCAGACTTGCAGGCATTCCTACTCGAAAGGTCACGGGTTTCGCCGGAGGGACTTGGACAGGAAAGTCATTCGAAGTCTACGGCAAGGACTTCACTCGTTGGGTTGAGGTCCACTTGGAGACCAATCAGAATCAAGGGGGCTTGGATATGGGTTGGATTCCGTTTGAGGCCTGTCCTCCTATGGCCGCTCTCGAAGTAGTTGACGAAGAATGGGGTCCAAATTGGTTTGAGAGGGACCTTTCATCAGGTGACATCTGGCTCAACGGTACTCTGCAATTTGTCGAGAACTCGACTGGAGCCGCTAACATCTCGGTCTACCTGTATCTTGTCAAGTCAAATGATACAGGAGATGTCCCTGGTAGTGCTGCAGTCTCTGAGCATCTTGTAGCAAATGGGACCACCGATTTGAATGGTTCATTCGCATTAAACGGAACCCCAGAGAAAGCAATTGACCCCGGATTTGGCTCTCTAGTACTCCACCTGCTTGAGAAGGGGTATGTGGGCTCACAGGGCATTTCATTCACTTGGAGACTCAATGTTTCTGATGACTCTAATTTGAGTATCGGAGAACCTCCTCCTGTGGATCAGCCCATGCTGGGGGCCGGAGTAGAGACACTAGTCTCAGGAGACTTATCTCTGGCCAGCACTCCATTCACCGATCCATCTACAATAGACAATATGCAGGTTATTCTGAACTACACTACAGTCAATGATGGACCGGTGAGCCTGATTGCCGATGTAGGTGCAGGAGGCTATTATGAATTCTCGATAAATATCAACGAATCTGAGCCATTAGGGACAATCAATGCATCACTGGAGTTCAATGGTTGGCACGAGGACAATCTCAACAACGCCTCGATACCAGTTTATCACATTCGCCCAACCTCCAAGGACTTCATGTTCAACATCACACCAGCGCCAAATCTGACCGTCACTCTTGAGGGAGGAGGTGCTAACAACAGCATCCTAGAGATAGACTCGTTTATCCACCTTAATGGGACAGTATTCAGCAGAGGGCCATCTCCAGAAGCTCTCAATGGAACCCTGTACCTTAAGATGCGAAGGGCGAACACAAACGGACCATATGTAACTCTAACATCATGGGAATTGGATGATAGCAACTGGACCTCAACTCCCGGAGAGTTCTCTCTAAACTGGTCGTTCTCGGCTTCTCGCATCCCACTTCCTGCAGGAGAGGTGCAAGTCAAATTGGAGTTCGACTCCGATGGATTGAATGCCAATGACCAGACGACCTTCTCAGACGAGTTCGGAATCAGGAGTTATGTAGAGTTCACCTACCTACTCCAAGCTATTCCTAGAGGAAATCAAGCTGTGGTAGAAGTGGTACTGACTGATCACACAAATACTTCCGTCGCAGACTTCCTAGGAGACTTTACCCTATTCCTCAATGGGACCGAGGAGTGGAACGTAACCAATCCTGATATCCCTCGCTTGGATGTAGCATTCACTCCTCCATGGGAAACCTTCGCTGGAGACTACCCTTGGGTTTTGAATTACAGCGGCTCGACATGGCTGCAACCTGCTGTTGTCACAGATGTCATCAGAATTCAAGGAAGAGCCAATGCCACTGTTCAACTGGACTTGGATTGGACTCCAAGAGGGTCCACCAATTCAATATCTGGTTTCGCCAATGATATATTCCACGATATCCCGATTACTGGCAATAACTCATCCGTTATTGTCCAATTACTGGTCCCATCTGACTTACCTCCAGCTCCCGATGGATCTCCTTCTCCTCCTGTTGTCCACCGCTTGGCCTCCGGATGGATTAACGAGACAACAGGTGGTTACAACTTGACATTCATTATGCCATCCGGCGTCGGCTCAGGCGTCTACGATCTCAGAGTACTACTTGATTTCACTCAGAACTCCCCATCTGGTGGTGAGTTCTTCAAGGTCCAAGACGACTCTCAGTATAAAGCCGGAATTCAAACCGAATTCGTCGTAGAGACTTCTCCCGAATCAATCATTGTAGTAGCTGGATCACCAATGGTCATCAATGCAACCATCACCGATATTGAGGACGATTCAAAACTACAGGGAGTTCTATCTGACATTTATTTCGATTGGGGGGGCCCCAATGAGTTGTTGATGGAGAATCAGACCACTGGAACAGATGGCATAGCAACATTCTCTCCAATCATCCCGGCTAATACTATTCCTGGCTACTATTCTGTCCGTGTACATGCTCCTGACGATTTGAATGACCCCTTGAATCTAGATGGGGCCGGGAGATGGATAGGCAACCAGAGTTTCGTCAATCTCACTGTCCAAGTGGCCAGTTTCGTAGAAATTGATAGCATTCCTCCTGAAGTTACAGCCGGACAGGATTTCTCGGTGAGCGGCAGAGTTTTGGACGCCGTTGACTCCAACCGCTCTGTTAATGGCCCCATGGCATTAGAGGTCTTCTTCCTAGCCGACTCCAGTGAGACCCTAGTCAACAGTGTAACTACGACAAGCAATGGCTCGTTCACAGTTTCAGTTCCTACAGACCCACTAGCAGACGGAGTGACTAGTGGAATCAAGACTGTGATTGTCAGCGTAATAAATGGCAGTACACCGTTCTATCTAACTGGGACAGGAAACGCTTCTATTCTAGTCAGAGGAGTAACTCAGTTCATCGACAAGACACCAATAATCAACACGGTCGCCGATAGAGGCTCATCGATAAACTTCGGTGCAAGGCTGGTAGAATCAAGTGATAATGATAGGCAGTTAGGAGACTTGACTGTAGCAGCCAAGTTCCATAACACGTGGCTTCCAGAGATTCAGACAAATGGGGCCGGTATGGCCAACTTCTCATTCGATGTTCCACATACTCACCCACTTGGTTTAGTTGCAGTAACTTTGTTCTTCAACGGTTCCTCAACGCTGCACACAATCACCTCGATGATTACCACCATCACAGTGAGGTCTCCAACGAACCTGACTATTGATCCGGTTCTCGCTAACCCGGCTGCAGGCGAATCATTCACAATATCCGGGTCACTGACTTCTAGCAATGGTAGCGGAATCATCGATCGAAATGGGAACACACTGGCACCATCTCTTACATTCACAATCGACGGACAGAGCAACACATTCACAGTAACAGGAGGAAATGTGGAGCCTAATGGCTCATGGTCTGCAGAAATCCGACTCGATTTGACCTTCCCAAGAGGGACTCATGATTTGATGGCAACCTACACTCCGAACGTCAACTACTACGGCTCAAGTTCTGGCAACGGGACATTCGATAGCAGAGGGTACTCGTTACTAACCATTCTGAATCCGATTGATCTTGATCCAGATAGCAGGACAATCCGAGGCGACACCATTGGCGTTAATATCTCACTAATCGACAATTCCGGCCAACCTGTAGTAGCAGAGGCTGTTGAAATTACTGTTGATGGCAACCTAGAATGGAGAGGATTCACTGACATCAACGGCACGATGAACGCTATAGTCACAGTAGATGCATTTAGGTCTCCCGGCCCTATGACTATCAATGCCGAGTTTGCTGGGATTAACGGAACTACTGGGCTGCTAGGAGATGAGACATGGACACGAGTCATCATCCTCGCTCTTACTGAATTGCAATTAGACTCGATTACCGGTTCCTCGATTGCTGGAGAGAGTGTTACCTTCAGCGGCACTCTGTTGGACGAGCATGGACAGAATCTGTTCCATGGAGGTAACCCCCAGGGAGGAATCGTTCATCTTGAGATAGACGGAGTTAGTGTCGGCCCAATTTATTCGACACAGTCGAATGCGTCCACAGGTGAGTGGTCAATCACCTACGATTTACCTCTCGACTCGGACTACGGCGCCCACAGCATCACTGTCAGATTCCTCGGTGGCTTCACTTGGGTCGATCCCATGGGGCAAGGAGACTCTCTCAATCCGGAGTATTACCTCCCGTCAGTTTACACAGGAGAGTTCAATGTCACTCAGACATCACAGGTCGTTTTGACTACACCGCCAGGCGAAGTCGATAGGAATCAGTTGTTACTCATTGAAGGCATGCTAACTGATGGCGCTGGTCGAGTACTGCCCAACAGACAGCTTGAGGTCTCTATGAACGGGCAGTTCCTCACAGGCTTGTCTGTCAACGAAAATGGCACCTTCAGCCTCTACATCCCTGTTCCTCCTGACATGGAACTAGGCCCTCGAATTGTACTGATTTCATATCAGGGTGAGGAATTCATCATTGGATCCAACTCATCAACCATTTTCACTGTCTATGGCCCGGTTTCGATAGCCATTGATGAACCTCCTGCTGTAGCAGTGGGTGACCCGATTATGCTCAGTGGAACGGTAAGGGATAATCTCCCTGAGGGCTGGCTAGCTAATCACTCACTACAGATATTCGTAGATGGAGTGCTGATTGGAATAACCAGCTCTGACGAAAATGGCCAGTGGTCCTACCTCTGGACTGTCTCCGACTTCCTAGAGGTTGGCAACCACACACTCACAGTCAGAGCCCCTGAGCAGGGCTACCATAGGCTGGGTTCCACCGACACCATCCTAGTCATCGCATATCACACAGGAATGACTCTTCAAGTAGACAATGCAATAGTGACCAGAGGAGGAACATGGAACTTCACAGGACGGCTGTTCGATGACGATTCTACAGGACACCCCGGTCTTGAAGGCAGAGAGGTCACTGTCACACTAGACGGAGAATTTGTTACTACTTTCGCCACCTCCATAGACGGGACCTTCAGTTACTCTCATGACTTGGGTTACTCGATTGCTAGAGGTCCACACACCTTTGAGTTCTCATTCGCAGGTGAGACGTTCTATCTGTCGACGCAGTACAATCTGACTGTTTACTCGAGGGCTGACATAGATGTCGAGGTTTTCCCAAACAACTTGTACATTATCAGAGGAGATCCAACTTCTCCAATCAAACTGCAGGGTAGGATTCTCGAAATTGGAGGAGATTCCAATGTGATGAGCAACATGTCAATCTCTCTCAAGTGGGGAGATAGTTTACTTCCACTATCGGGAGATCCGTGGCCCGAAGATGGAACCGAGCACTTCGGACTAATCACAAACGCCATTCAATTAATGCCTCCGGGCCCACTAACACTCGTAATCACAGTCGAACCAGATGGTTCAAGATATCTGAACGGGGCAACTCTAGAGGTAGAAGTAGACATCCTAATCTCAGTCGTCTACAGATTCACTCCCGACTCACTATATATTTCGGAAGGCCAGAGAATCATCAACGGCGGAGTGAATGTAACCGCATTAGACACCGGACAGCCTGTTGAGAATTTCACTCTGTCCGCATACCTCGTTAACAGCACATGCGACCAGAGACACACATCTACACACTTCTCTGTGGTCGGACTTACCAATCAGAATGGGTTGTTCACCTACGAGTTTGAGTCATTCACGGGACTACCATCTTTCCACAACCAGTCTTTCTGGGGTGGCTTGAGAGTATGCTTCTCTACAGACTCTGAGTATGTCGACCCCATCAACAAGACTTGGTTGGCCAATTTCCACGGAGGTCTTGATGTCACCTATGAAAAGCAGTCAGCCAAAGCTTTCGGATTCACTACAATGCTAGGAATAGCACTGATTACCATCCTCCTTGCTGCTGGCGCTGCAATACTAGTTCGCAGACGAAGGCAGGCCACCATTGATCAACTGGCCGGAGTGTTCAGCTACACTGCTGAATTACTTGCAGCGGGCGATGAGGTCAGGGAAGCGATCTTCAATTGCTATGAGAGTCTATGTCAGATTCTGATGAGCCGAGGATTCCTCAGAAGAGACTTTGAGACCGTCAGAGAATTTGAGATAGCGATTAGGAACGCTTTACCCATCAGTGATCAGGCACTAGTCGCACTAGATAGGATATTCGAGGAGGCGAGATACTCAAGCCATGTTCTTGGTGAACCTCATCGCCAAAGCGCACAGATGGCACTCTCGACCGTGCTTCAGGAGATAGACGAGTTACAGGAGTTCCCCGAGAGAGACTCTTACATCGCTGACGAAGACTAATTGAGTTCAAGCACCAATTTTCCATTCGACCATTTGGCGCCTACTATCGAATCACCTTCACTCAGCGAGAAATGCTTGATTATACCTCCAAATCTCTCGGGAGCGATTAGTCTCACTAAAGCACCCCCGTCCTGATTCACCGACTCCACAAGCAACTCCTCGGGCAGAGCTGTAGGCAAGGGGATGGTTATCTCGCGACCACCCATTGTCCCTCCAAGTTCTGACAGTATCTCTCCGACTGGCCGAAAATCCCTCGACACTGTCTTCGAAGCTTCCACTGAGTTGGAAAGATCAGATATGACTGATTGATGCTCATGCCTTACTTCATCGAGATGGGGGGCCGAGCCTATGAATTCACTATGGATCTGCTCAGCAGTAGCATCTAGGCCGGACTCACCAATCTCCAGACGGGAATCTGTCTCAGCGCTGGAGCCGAGCAACTCAACCTGTATTCTAGACCACTGCATTGTACCCCCGAAGCAAGAGACTCGGATGAACCCATTGCTCACTCAATGTGCTTAGCCGGGTCGGGATTGTTCCTGAAGAATCGCTCTGCATGGCGTTCAGTACGGCCTGAATCGACACTCTCTACCATGTGCATCCCTTCGGGCAGGCAGAACTTGTATCCTCGCTGTAACAGTCTCTTCTCCAGAAGTACTACCAATGCTCGGTCTGCGGCCTTTCTGATGGGCCTACCCATAGCCTGAAGCAGCCGATTAATTGCAGGCTGAGAGCCCGCATATCTCCAAGCCGTCTGCTTTCCATAACGCTCCTCAAAGTAACTCCTCAAAGCATCCTGTCTAGAACTTGGAGGAGGCAAAGGTAGTCCTATGCAGATTACAGCATCAAGGATGTTTCCAGGATAATCGACACCTTCGGCCAATTTTCCACCTAGAACTCCAGAGAGTATGGCTGGAGTTCCTTCACGCCTCAATCGATGCATAATGTCCACCATTCTATCCATCTCTTCCTTTGAGGCACCGGGTCTCTCTTGCAGCATCCGACGACTCTTAACTATCCAATCTTCATCCTCGATTAATATCTGTTCCAACAAAGCATAACTTGGAGCAAAAACCGCAACATGGCCGGGTGTCTGCTTGAGGACTGAATGGATATGTGCTCTCAATCTGGCAGTGTTCTCTTCTCCCCTGTCCTGATACTTGCTTGTGACATCTTTGGCAATCAGTACAGGCCGTCTCTCGGAAAGGAAGTGTGAGGTATATTCCTTGATGATGGAGACTCTATCTAAGGGAATCTTGAGAAGGTCTCCGTACATCTTGGGAGGAGATAGCGTACCTGACATCATGATTGCTCCGCTGCACATGCTCAGAAGATCACCTGAGACCACACCAGGGTCGAGTAGATGGGTAGTGAGACGATGCTCTTCTCCGCCAATCTTGTCATGCACTAGTGCGAAGGCCGGATTGTCGTGATTCTGCATGCATGTTTGAAGCAATATAGCCAGTCTCATGCAGGCAGTTTCTTCTTCCATGTCCTCATCAGTCTCATCGACTTCGACTCTAATCGTTTGCAACATCCTGACCAGTGAATCGGTCTCGACAGCCCTCTCTACATCCTCGGCGAGTATATCTGAAACTCGCTGGACGAAATCCGTCATCGAAACTCTCTGATCCTCGCCCACACTACCTGCAATCCCGCCTTCAATCTCTGCAAACCACCGAGGTAGACCTTCTCTCAATCGCCTCATCACGGCTTCAGCCCTCCTAAGACGGTCTAATTCGGTATTATTGGCATCCGATTCTTCTCCTTCCAGATCCGCACCTTTTGATTGAATAGTTTCAGTATGTTCCTCAATTTCGTATATCGCATCTCGAATGACCTTCATCGTGATTCTTCGCTCAAACCCTCTTCTAATCCGATCTGGTAGATTATGCGCCTCATCCACCACCAGAATCATGTCCTCTAAATCGAGTCCCATGGCGGAAAGAGATGAATTACGTACTGCCTCAACGAATACGTGATTGTAGTCGCAGACCACGATGTCGGCGAATGAAGCAGACTCTCTAGCTAACTTCCAAGGGCAGATTCCGTGGGGCAATTCATCATCGCGCCCTTCGCATATTGAGACCAACTCATCCACATGCAATGGGTCTTGTAGAATTCGAGGCCGGATTAGTTCCGAGTCTGCAAGCCATGGTCTGCAAGTCCTAGAGCCTCGCTTATCTGCACAGAGTCTTGAGAATAGAGCCCTGTGCTCGTGCTTGATTTCGTTGATACACATGCCTTGTTGCCCAATTAGGTCGACCAATCTGACCTTACTATTTTCATCTATTTTCTCGTTTATCCTACGGACCGTATCTACGACTATTCTGTGTTGTGACTGCCTACCTGTCAGGAACATCACAACTCTCGGATTGGGCGATTTCCTCGATGCATCTAACGCGGCTGCTAGAGCTGCAGCAGTTTTGCCTATTCCTGTGGGTGCGGAAGCGAGCAGGAAACCGCCAGCACCCAGAGCTGCAATCCCATCGACAATCATCTCCCCCTGAGACTCTCTGAGCTCTTCGTGAGCGAGAAAAATCCCGAACTCCTCAGATTGATCAACCCTCATGGAACCCGACCTGACGATAGAACGACCAAGAAGATTGGCCATCACTTTGTGATTATTGCCTCGGAATCGCGACTATCTAGAATCACCTTGATTGAACTCTCCAGTCTGATGTGCCTCAGTGGCCCCGACTCTGAGGCTGGAGTGTGCGAATCCAACCAGTCCCAATCAAGGAAGTCCTTCGAGCCAATAGTCAAGTAACCAATGTTGAATGTGATAATATTCTGGAAGAAGTGTGTTCCTTGAGAAGGCTCGACATGGATGTCCGTCATAGGAACCTCAACAATGGCTCTAGAACCCATAATTTGCTCCCATTGCACCGGAATCCCTAATGACGGATCGGATGAACCCCAACGACCAGGTCCGATTAGCAGGTAAGGCCTGTCTTCTTCCCTTAGCGAGGCGTCAATCGCCTCAATTTCAGAAGTCAAGTCTGACGTATGCATTCGGTCTAGCCTTTCAGGATGGATGTAGACCACATCTCTGACATCCTCAATGACCCCATTGCCCAAGGATTGACTACAGATGCAGATTGCCCTGTCTCTATCGACTTCGTCTAGATCAACATCGATATTTACTGATTCATCCATCATAGGACGAACTTGGAGAATGGCGAATCGTTTCGAGGAAGAGGAATCAATCGATACTGCAAACTCGATTTCAACCGGTGAGCCGATGTAGTTTTCACAAGATGTCAGAACATGGTTCAGAATCTCCGACAATGGGAATCTACCATGTTTCAGAATTGGTGCGAAGGTGATGATTCTAGGTCCACCACCGACCTTAACAGAATCGACAATCCTATCATCAGAGGTGACATATGTCGAGCCAACAAGAGATAGGCAACCATCTTGTTCTGCTTCTTCAAGTCCCAGATTGAGCAGATTTTCTTCTTCGGAAGGGTGAACAGGCCCACTTTCTTGCTGCATAGGTATGGCGAAGAAAGTCCTCTGAGATGTATCCAATGTTGATTCGTTGTTGTGGAACTGGTGTATTCTGTGAGGCTGCCCGGGACTGTACCTTAGGCACTTGCCACCAGTAGCTACCTGTCTGCCAAGTCCGATACAGATGGCCGCAATCCCATCCTCGGGCAGTAAAGGCTCTACGGGATAGTGGTTGTGACTCCTAGCTGCGCCTGAAATTATGGGATAGAATCTCCCACTCACTTCGTCCCCAATCAACTCCTGGATCACCACAGCCATTCTCTCATCTTCTATTGTGCTAGGTGTGGAACTGACATACGCCTTGGCCGCCCTGTGGTATGTCGATGCATAAACCAGTTTGACAGCCTCAAGCAGACGATTAAGTCTGATTTTCGAATCGGGATGGTCGTTTGCTAGCATGTAAGTCGAGTATACTCCGGCGAATGGCTGATGACTTGAGTCTTCGAGCAGACTGGAAGATCTAACGGCTAGAGGCCAGTCTATACTCTCAATCATCTCTGAGAACTCATTCACAATCTCCTGTCTGAATTCAGCTTGAAGGAACGCCGAGTTAACTGCATCATCATCATGATCTTCGTAAGCGAATCTTGCAAGTTCATTATCCTCGATGAATTCCTCGAATACATCCGTTGCCACAACAATCGATCGAGGAATGACAAAATCGACTTCGGGATGCGAATCACTCAGCCCTAGATCTGGCATCTTAGTGAAGAAGAAAGCTAAGCCTCTGCCCTTTCCGCCCAGACTCCCTCTCCCTATCCTCTGGAAACCAATTCCTCCTGTACTTGAGTCGAAGTCCCTGATTGTACGCATCTTGACATGCTCAATATGGCCTCTGAGGGATCCGGCCAGATAATCCCTGACTCCTTCCGCATCCTCGAAATCATCCACCGTCATTGGCCTCATACTGGCAGCAAGAGTGAATTCAGTTCGAGTTCTCAACCAATGTGAGAACTGGTTTCTTTTGGCATGATGCTCAATGCTTTCTATCGGCGCGGATTCAATTCCTTCTGCCAGCCCCTTGAGATTGGATGCTCTGCCGACTTCTTCCCCATCCGGCATTCTGAAAACGAAATCGCCAAAGTTCATCTCCTCGACCATGAAGTCCTCGATTCCTTGGTACAACTGACTGTCTTCTTTGTGCAGGAACCTGACTCCCAAGGCCTCGGCCTCCTCTTTCAGTTCAATGTTCTTTGACTGGAAAAGAATCGGGAGGTAGCGATGTCCTTCCTGAGCATATCTGACTAGTTCTAGGCCCGCAGTATCCCTGTTTCCTTCCTCATTCGGGAATCTACCATCTGTGAAAACTCCAATAATATTCTTCTGATATCTGTTTATTATCGATTTCGCAGAGCCCATGTCTGATGCTAGCAGAATCTTGGCCCTAGCACGAAGCCTCAGGAGTTTCTCATGGAGGTTGCCTCCTTCCCCCATCAGTCTAGTCGTCTGATTTACTAACTGTGTGTACAGTAGCGGGAGATAGGCAGAGTAGAACCTCCGACTATCCTCGACTAGCAGAATGACTTGGACGTCTCCGTCCCTGACATCGTTCTCCACATTCCTCTCATCTTCAATTAGCTTACAGATTGAGAGCAGAATCCTACTGTCTCCGGTCCAAACAAAAATCCTGTCTATCCCCTCACTAGCACTCAGGCCAGCCAACTCCCTAGTGTTGTGACTGAGCATCATAACAGGTAGCCCGGGGTGAATCTTCTTCGCCTCAATTCCAAACGCGTTTACATCCATGTCGCCAACTCTGGCCATAGTGATGACGACATCGAAATCCCTAGCTTGAAGCAGCCTCAACGCGTCTCTTGCCTCGGGGCTGTGGATAATTCTAGGAGATTGAGATAGATTGAGGTCCGAATACTCCTGACGCATTATTTCGGCTAGATATCCAGATTCCTCAAGCAGATAGTGATCGAAGTGGCTCGCTACCAGTAGTACATCGCGAACCCTGAACGGAGTCAGTCTTTCGAACCGACTCCAGTCGGACATGCTCTTGTCCATGCTGTCGGATGGACATCCAATGCATCAAGGTTCAGACTGCCCAATTAGGTTGCCCCGCACACGAGTGTGCGGGACGGTGTGTGTTGATTATCAAAGCAGATTGTCCTTACTAGCCCTATTATTTGACACTCTAGGAACTTCATGAGCATCGTATCCCGCAGCATTGGAGAGTTTTGCTCTTAGGACTAATCCTCTCAAACCTCGGGAGGGTTGGGCGAGGGGGCGTCCGTGACGCCCCCCCGCATTCTCGTGCATCCCATCATCGCTCAATCTCTCACCTCATAGAGCGTTCGAATCTTTATCGAAGCGCGCACGTAGCTCATCCATGCGCATCTCAAGAACCCTGTCAACAGTGGCTCCCTCAAGTGTTGCCTTCGCTATATGCGTGCGCGCGGCCTGACGCAGAACGGAGGACGGAGTTTCTCTGTGCAACTTACAAAAATCCCTCATTCTGGCTGTCAGATCGGGACCAAGGTCTACCTCGACCCGATCGCCTATCGAAGGCAGAGGGGATGCTAGGTACTTACGAACAGCTTCCCGAATAACATCCGATCTGTTTCTCATTCCGTCGAGACCCACTCTTTGATCGATTTCGAGCAGGTGATCTTCGGGTATTCTCATCGAAACCATGGGACTGACACCGGCCACCTCACATTCCTCCTGAGTCTAGCAGACCGGGTAGAGCCTATTAATTGTATTGCAAATGAAATACAATTGAAATGCAAGATATTGTAACAACAGAACTTGATTTCTTCGAATAACAGATTTTTCGATAGTGCGATTCAAGGCAGAGAATGCTTTCGCAACCCTGCAGGGTCTGCGATGAAGGTAATCAACGACGCCATACATGGGCAATTCAGAATCGAGGGTGTCAGGGCAGACTTGCTGAGTACTCCCGAAATGAACAAACTCAGTCACATCAAGCAATTGGGTTTGGCTCATCTCGTTTTTCCTGGAGCCCATCACACTCGCTTTGAACATTCATTGGGAGTCTCTCATATCGCGGGTATGATGGCTGAATCATTGGGATTAGACGAGCATGAAACCAATACAGTCCAAGCCGCAGCCATGCTGCATGATGTAGGGCACGGCCCATACTCTCACACGCTGGAGCACATATTGCACGAGCGTGGCGGGATGGATCACATGTCAATCACAGAGGGAATCATCGTAGGAGATTACGATGTACTACGGGATGGAGAGGATAATTCCGTTCCGAATAGAAGAACTGTCCCCGATATCCTTGAATCGCACGGATTAGACCCAAAGGAAGTCGCCGGACTAATCAGGGGACCTGGGGCTGGAGGTACCGAGCGCTCTCTGAGCGCATGGTCCGCCGGCAAGGAGGACTTTGTAGATCAGGATCTCACCCTTGCTCACCTCGTACACGGGCCTGTTGATTGCGACCAACTAGACTATCTTCTCAGAGACTCTCATTTCACAGGAGTCAAGCACGGCATAGTAGACCACCGAAGACTAATCATGTGTCTTGAGAGGCGCAGCGGCGACATCGCTGTCGAAGAAGGAGGCCTACCAGCACTAGAAGGTATGATGATGGCTCGTGCGCTGATGTATAGTGCAGTGTACTTCCATCGTGTCACAAGAGTTACAGAAGTTATGCTTTCCAGAGCAGTAGAGAGAAGCTCGGAAAAACTGCCCGACTCGATAGATCTCCAGCGCCGAGTAGATGCTGAGATCTGGGAGGCCCTATCGGGGGCTGGTGATTACGCCCAAGACATGATTAGACGACTCAAGTACAGGCAACTCCTCAAGGTATGCGCAAGCAGACGCAGAGAGGACTTGAGCGAGGAACAGGCCGCGAACATACTCAGCATAATAGAGAGCCCTGAGAGCAGACGCCAGTTCGAGGATGACTTGGCTCATCGAGCAGGACTCCCTCCAGGCTACGTTGCAGTAGATGTGCCAAACATCAAGCTCCTACTAGCTGAGCCCCGAATGTCTCAGGTTGAAGTCAGGATTTTGGGTGACGATGGAAAGACCCGTTGGTTCCGTGAGCACACCCCAATCGCTGATGCACTGAGGAACCGCCAAGTGAGCCAAGCAGCAGTGTATATCATTACTTTACCCAGCCATCGCGACAAAGTGGCGCAGTTGGCCGAAAGACACCTATTCTCCTGAGATTATCAGGCCCACCTAGTGTCTTCTTTCTTGACATCTTATGATGATACCATTCAAAAGCCCCTCCTCGGTCGCGGGAGCGCCCGGTCCCTCAAACAGGAATCGTAGAATCCCCTTGGTGAGCCAATGGACAGCACAATGAAAGAAGTGTACGACAGCGTAATCGCAAGAGACCCGAACCAACCTGAGTTCCATCAGGCGGTAGAGGAGGTCCTAGACAGCCTAGTCCCTGTTATTGAGGCCCACCCAGAGTACCTGCCTGTAGTCAGGGCAGTGGTAGAGGCAGAGAGAATCATTCAATTCAGAGTCCCTTGGTATGATGATGATGGGAACTTCCATGTCAACAGAGGATTCAGAATCCAGTTCAACAGCGCAATCGGCCCATACAAGGGCGGACTTAGGTTTCACCCCAGCGTCAACCAATCAATTCTGAAGTTCCTAGCCTTTGAGCAGGTATTCAAGAACAGCCTGACAGGACTTCCAATGGGCGGAGGCAAGGGGGGATCGGACTTCGACCCTAAGGGCAAGTCAGATGCTGAGGTAATGCGCTTCTGCCAGTCATTCATGATGGAGCTATGGAGGCACATCGGTGCCGATTTAGACGTCCCTGCAGGAGATATTGGAGTAGGTGGAAGAGAGGTAGGTTACTTATTCGGGATGTACAAGAAACTCGCAAACGAGTTTACAGGAGTACTCACTGGAAAAGGCCTGTCATACGGCGGGGCTCTGATCCGACCTGAAGCCACCGGATATGGTCTAGTCTACTTCGCACGGGAAATGCTCGCCACTAAAGGCAAGAGCTTCGATGGCGCTGCTGTAGCCATTAGCGGCTCTGGTAACGTTGCTCAGTTCGCATGCGAGAAAGTTTTGGATCTCGGTGGAAAACCCGTGACCATGTCCGACAGCAGTGGATTCATCTACGACCCTTCTGGAATCGACAGAGAGAAGCTGGCTTGGATTATGGACCTCAAGAATAACAGGAGAGGTAGGATAAAGGAATACGCTGACCATTTCGATGGAGTCGAGTACACCGCTTCCAAGCCCGAGCCAAACCTCAACGGTTTGTGGGATACTCCGGCAGACATCGCTCTGCCTTGCGCTACGCAGAATGAGGTAAATGGAGAAGAGGCCCAGATGCTTGTCAACAACAATGTCATCGCGGTGGCAGAGGGGGCAAACATGCCATGCACCCCTGAGGCTGTGGAGTGCTTCCACGCTAATGGGATTCTTTTCGCCCCTGGTAAGGCTTCGAACGCTGGAGGAGTGGCGACCTCAGGTCTTGAAATGAGCCAGAACAGCCTGAGGATGAGCTGGTCTCGTGAAGAAGTTGACCAGAAGCTCGAGGGAATCATGGTGGACATCCACAAGAACGCCTTCGAGACTGCTGAGAAGTACGGAATGTCAGGCAACTATGTCGCAGGAGCAAACATCGCCGGCTTCCTCAAGATCGCCGAGGCGATGCAGGCTCAGGGAATGGTTTAGGACGATTCCTCAATTACGAGGTCGTTGACCCATACCATCAGGGACATACCCGTAGTCAGAATCGTTTCCAGCTAATTCTTCTTGAATCTGCTCGGGCACCTCGTCCTCGTGAAGTGACGAGAGGAATTTCTTGAGTCGCTCAGTTTTCGGGTTCTCGATTATCGAGGATGCCCCTTCCTCCGCCACCACTCCTTCGTCCATGTAGATAACACGGTCAGCGACGTCCCTAGCGAAACTGATTTCATGAGTTACTATCAGCATCGTCATTCCCTCATCTGCCAGTCCTCTAATAGTCTCTAGAACCGAACCAATCAACTCAGGGTCAAGCGCGCTGGTGGGCTCGTCGAAAAGCAGCACCTCAGGACGCATCGCTAGAGCTCTTGCTATTGCAACCCTCTGCTTCTGACCGCCCGAGAGGTTTCCAGGATATGCATCAATCCTGTCAAGCATGTCCACACGCTCAAGAACAGATAGCGCACGCTCCCGAGCCTCTTTCTTGCTCATCTTCCTGACGTGCCTCAGCCCCAATGTGACGTTATCCAATACTTTCAGGTGTGCAAACAATTCGAATGACTGGAAAACCATCCCTATCCTAGATCTCAGATTATTAACATCGGTATGAGGAGTGTTTACCTGATCTCCCTTCAGTAATATCTTCCCTTCAGTCGGCTCGATTAGCCGATTAATACAGCGAAGAACTGTTGATTTCCCACTGCCTGAAGAGCCGATTATAGCCACAGATTCACCTTCGTTGACATTGAAGGATATCCCCCTTACGGCATGCACTCCTCCAGAGTAGATCATGTGTAAATCCTCGACTTCTAACACATTTTCCGGCATTCAGTCACCCCCTGTAATTCCTAATCCCGGTATTCTCGTCTTCTCCTCCATCCACCTCAAGAAGAGTGCAAGCGTCCATGTGACAACGAAGTACGATATCAGAACCATTCCCCATGCATATGCGTACTGGAATGTTTGTGCAACAATCAGTTTACCTTGCCTAGTGATTTCTGCGTACCCAATAATCATCGCAAGAGACGAATTGAGTACCAAGTTGACCATTTCGTTACCCATCGGAGGGATGCAAATTCTAATCGCCTGCGGCATTATGACTCGGCGCATAGTTTGTAGATACGTCAGACCTATGCTCCTACCAGCTTCCATCTGAGCTGAGGGTATGGCCTGTATGGCGCCTCTGATGGTCTCACATTGGTAAGCCCCAGAATTGAACCCCAGAGCGCAGAATGCACTAATGAAAGTCGGATTGTAAAGCAATCCTCCAATGAGTATCCCCTCATCATTGTATATCGCAAAGATATCAGTTATGAAATTGTGATCCTGAGACAACTTCTCGAAACTGAAAAACTCCTCCCCTGGCGCCTTTATTGCTCCACCCAAGTCAAGCCCAAAGTGGATGAAAAGGAACTGTACAATCAATGGAGTGTTACGGAAGAAGTCAGTATACACATTGGCAATTGTATTCAGTGGCCTCACTCTCCAAGGGTTAAACGTAAATGTCCTAATCTTGACTTTTGAGAACTTGCCGTTATTGCTGAGGAATAGCAATCCTAGGAAAGTGAATGCGATTCCGAGAAGAATCCTTGCGAAGGATGCGGGCGCACCAATGGGTAGGAAAATGTATTCAATACCTTGTAGTCCTAGGCCTTGAGTACCCGGAATGGCAGATTTGAACATATACAGGCCAGCAGCCAGAATTGGGACACCTGCAACTCTGACTTGCATCGGTTCAAAACGCTCAACTAGATTTTTCAGCGATGTGGGCGATGTCTTGCACATAGCCAAAGTCACCCCAAGGAAGAACCCGAGAATGATTCCGAAAGAAACAATCTTGATTGTCGCGATGAATCCATCCATGAACCTCTCTTTTGTCTCATCGACGAATACTCCAAAGTTGCCGTACTCGGGCACCGCGAAGCCGACTTGATCATCCTCACCAGCATCCTCGGTCCAGAGTATTGCACCATTGTCCCCTATGGCTATGCCAACGAATGGAGTCAGCATGTGTATGTGGTTGAAGTCTGTTTCATTACCCAACGGATTGATTTGCTGAGAGACGATTGTCCCTCCATTGGTGCTTATGGAGAGGTATCCTCCTGCTCCGGTCATCATCAGTTTGGTGGTGGTGAGTACCTCAAGAGAAATTAATTCAACATCAAGATTTGAGGGGTTAAGCAGGTAATCAGTGCTCCCTGGAGGGTAATGCCTCTCGAAGTCAATCAAAGTCCATACGTACCCGACCTCGGTTCCGGCGACAATATCGGACCTAGAAAATAGAATTCTACCATCATCGGTGATTGCGTAAATCCTGACGGGGCTGTAAAATTCAACTGCGACTATGTTTGCCTCCTCCGTTCCTTCGGGCGGTTCTCGATAGTCCCAAGTTTCTCCTCCGTCTTCTGAGAACAAAATTGTCCCATTCGAACCCACAAGTACTCCCAATGTCTCATCATAGAACGAAATCGAATTCAAATCGTTTTGTATTGACAGGGAAACACTCTCCCATACTCCTCCTTCATATCTGAAAATATTACCTCCATCACCAATTGCAACAGCGCTTGCACTACCTGTAAGTGCTACTCCGTTGATTCGCGGTACTTCTGAGAGTGAAATATCTAGCCAATCAGATTCTGAACTCTCTTTGAGTAGAACTAGCCCCGAGTCTCCCGCGACCAATAATGAACCAAAACCAGAGTCAGAATGGTGAATGTCAGATTCTGTGGGAGACTCTGAACTCTGCCAAGTTATCCCGTTGTCACTGCTGGTTAACATTTCTCCACCAGTGCCGAAAGTCCAAATCTGATTTTCATAATCCTCTGCAGTCAATAGGTCTTCGGAGGTTCCGCTTTCGACTACTGCCCAACTACTCTGGAAATCTCCAGCTTGACTAGGTGAAACGAGACAAATTAGTACCACCAATATGGCAAGGGTGATTGCCCGACTAACTCTCAAGGCTTTGGATTCTGAAGTCCGAGTGACCCGCTCCAACATGCCAGTCATCGCCTTACGAGACTCCTTGATGGATATAGTCTAGGCGGACCATCAATGCTAAGTCGCAATCTCGGCCCCTAGATTCATGAGGCCAATCATCGCTTGCCTATGTCTAGCGTCTTTGCTCCTATCTACAGTGCCTGTGGTTTCCGCCAGTTCCGAGTACACTGTGGCTAGTTCGGAAGAGACTCCTGTTTCGCATCTTTTGGGTTCTCATTCACACATTACGGAGCAGAATTATCTCGATTACAATATGGCTATGAGAGATTTGATGGTAGGTAATGTAGATTTTTTCCTAACCTCCCAGATAATCGCCTCTAGTCCAGAGAACTCGGAGAATACGCCCGGTTTGGAGATAATCGGCATGATTGAGATAACAGAATACTATGTCCCAGCGGTCAGGCCCGACACACAGCAAGATTTTGGCAATGCTGAATTACTTGAGGCAATAAATTCAGCATTGAAGGAAATTTTCTCTTCCAATTCAGATTCTGACGTATATATGACGTGGTTCATGGGTGAACCAGAGATGGATATGTCGCTGGTCTCACAGACTCACCAATGGCCCACGCCCACCGAGGGAGGATTACTCTATCAGATGATTCATGATGAACAGGAGCTTGTGGCTTGTATGTATGATCAAGAATCACCAATGTCGTGGCTGGATGCCTCTGCTGTGATGAGGGGTTTTGAGGCGGATATCTTTGAGATGGCGACCACCCGGATATCCAGTCACTACTCTGCTGAAATGTCATTCAGAGCATGGGACAGTGGAGGAGAGTTTGAGGCAGTTCAGGATCTAAAGCGAGGAGATTGCGACTTCTTGGTAGGCTCAATGTCCGCTCAGAATGCTGTATCCAAGGGACTTAGAGGAGGTCAGGCTTACTATGTAGACGGGATTGTTTTGATGGCCTCTGAATACTCTCCCGAATTGGATGATGTTAACGATATATTCGGCGAAGATACCAATCCGATTGTAGATGATTTTGATAGACGCTGGATTCTGATCTCACTACTTGCAATATTCATCATTTACCAGTCGCTGCGAAGAGACTAATCCAAATGAACATCAGGAATGTTCATCGTCGTACTATCGCCCAACTCTGTCATGGGTGAGTTACAATACAGCGGCAAGGTCAAGCAAGTCTGGAGCACAGACGACCCAGATGTGCTGGAGTTCAGATACACCGATCAGATTTCAGTCTACGATCAAATCATTCCATCTCTAATTCCTCGTAAGGGAGAGAGTCTGAACAGAACAACCTGTCACTGGTTCGATTTAATTTCTAAGGAAGGGATATGCGATACCCATCTAATCGAGATGAATGCTCCTGATAGGTGTCTAGCCAAGCGCTTCGAGGTAATCAAGGAGCCAGGAGCTATACCGAGAAACATGGAGAATGTGTTCGTCCCACTTGAGGTAATTTGCCGACACCATCTAGCAGGTTCAGGTTGGCGTCGCTATGCCAAGGGTGAGGTTGGACCCGAAGAGTTCGGGTTTGAGCCGGGAACCGAGTTGGATGAGAACTGTAAACTACCACAGCCGTATCTAGAAGTATCTACCAAGTTTGAGGCCTTCGATCGACTCCTTGACAGAGAGGAGGCTCTGCAGATATCCAATCTGACCGAAGAGGAATTCGACTCGATTCTAGAAGCAGTTCTCAAGATTGATGCCATTATCGAAAGAGAGGCCGGAAAGCGCGGACTGATACACGTTGACGGTAAGAAGGAATTCGCCCTAGGTCCGGGAAGAAAGCCAGTACTTGTTGATTCGTTCGGAACTCTAGATGAAGACAGATGGTGGGATGCAGAGACCTATGCACAAGGAAGAATTGAATCTCTCTCGAAGGAGTTCGTAAGGGAACACTACATCAATATCGGCCATCATGAGTCACTTTATGATGCTAGAGAAAAGGGCCTAGATGAGCCTCCAATTCCAGCCCTTCCTCAGGGAATGATTGACAAGACCGCTCAACTATACGCTTCTATGTTTGAACGTCTTACTGGAAACGATTTCTGAGGTAGGCGATGGGCACTCACGAGTATGAGGAAGATCCTCGTAACTCAGAAGTCATTATCTCAGTCAATGGAGACTTGCTTCACAGAAGTGAAGCCAAAATCTCAGTGTTCGATGCTGGCTTCCTATTGGGAGATGGAGTTTGGGAATCTTTCAGATTACATAACGAACACCTAGTCTTCTTGGATGAGCACATGGATCGTCTTTTCCACGGGGCCAAGTCAATCTCAATGGACATTGGAAAGTCGAGAGATGAGATTCTGTCTGAAATTCACAGGGTTGTCGATGCCAATGGGATGTCTGATGGAGTCCACATCAGATTGATTGTGAGCCGTGGACTCAAACCCACCCCGTACCAAGCACCATGGGTAATCTCCAGTCCACCGACTCTAGTAATCATCCCTGAGTATAAGAGAGCCAATGAGAATAGGGCTAGAGATGGCATCAGCCTAGTATCTGTTAGGACTAGAAGGGGCGGAAAGAATACTCAGGATCCGAGAATAAACAGCCTCTCCAAACACAATTGTATTGCAGCATGCATAGAAGCAGCCGACCTAGGTGGCGATGAGGGACTGATGCTCGACCAACACGGCAATGTATCCACCTGTAACTCAACACATTTCTTCATGGTCTTAGATGGGGAGGTTTGGACATCTACCGGCGAATACTGTCTCGATGGAATCACCCGTAGGAAAGTAATAGATTTATGCAGTGTAAACGGCATCCCTGTATTTGAGAAGGATTTCTCATTAGACGATGTTAGATCTGCCGACGAAGCGTTCGTGACAGGCACTTTCGCCGGCCTTACACCAGTAGTATTGTTAGATGGCAAGGCAGTCGGAGAAGGCACTCGCGGCCCAATGTGCGAGAGGTTACAAAATCTCTACATTGACTTAGTAAGGAGTGAGAGCGGTGGGTGACGGGCACAGAATCGCTATGTGGTCCGGACCCAGGAATATCTCGACAGCGATGATGTACTCATTTGAGAACAGAGGTGACTGCTGTGCAATTGATGAACCATTCTACGCACATTACCTTGAACAGTCCGGAGTTAATCACCCCGATGCGAAGAAGGTAATCGACACCTATGAGACGGACTATCAGAAAATTGCACAGATTCTATCGGGAGACATTCCTGAAGAGGCAAAAATTTGGTATCAAAAGCACATGTGTCACCACATTACACAGGGGGCCGACCTAGACTGGATTCTGAATGTAACCAACTGCTTTCTAATTCGTAATCCGAGGGAGGTTCTACTGTCCTTGTCCAAAATTACTCACGAAGTCTCTCTGTGGGCTACTGGATTACCTCAACAAGTCATGTTGTTAGAGCGAGCCTCACAAGACGGGTCCAATCCGCCCATTCTAGATTCAAGGGACATTCTAGAGAATCCAAGAGAGGTGCTACGGATGTTTTGTCACGAGTTGAATATTCCATTCTCCGAGTCGATGCTGTCTTGGGAGGCCGGACCTAGAGATTGTGACGGAATTTGGGGAGAGCACTGGTACGACTCGGTTTGGTCTTCCACTGGTTTCTCCCCTTACAGTCCTAGAACAGGTGAATTAGCACCTCCTCTGGAGTCAGTTCTAGATGAGGCAATACCACTGTATCGCGAGTTGCACTCCAAGAGAATGAGGTTGTAATCAATCCCTCATCAGCCGGCGCAATCTCGCCTCGAACTCATCTGCGGGTTCTGGCTCAGGTTCGGATTCTTCTACCCCGGGCTCTTCTGCAGGAGTGTCGGGTTCGACGACTTTCTCATCCACAGAATCGGAACGAACTTCCTTTCTGAGCATTTTCTCCTCTGCAGCACTCATTGCCATCTCCATTAATTGCTTTCCTTCTCGATTGTTTCTGATTATCCATGCCAAGGCAACACTGACTCCAATTACCAGCACTGCTGCACCCGCAGAGGTAGTTAAATCGGGGTATCTAGAAGGCTCTACAGCACCTCCAGAAAGAATTACCCTATCTTCGTTGTCGCTGGAATCAGAGTCCATATCCCATGGGAATGAGCACCCTATCGTCACTACGAGTTCATCACCATCCTGTGCTACACTGGGGCGATTGATCTCAAATGCAACTGAGAATAGAGCGGTCAGATCGACACTATGTGACATGGTGTATTCGCCTACATCTAAACCAATATTGCAGTGCGCATCATACTCGGACAGTAATTCCTTGACATTCTCGCTGCGCTGCCAAGAAACTCTGATTATCTGAGCTTCACCTTCTCCTTCGAGTTCAACCTCGACGATGCCGACATTCCAGTCAGTTCTCCTTACCTCAAAAGACTTGAATGCCTCATAGGCTAGAATTCCTCTGCCATCTAGTAGTCTGACAGTCAGATCCCTGATTCCTGGTTCTGGAGTCCAGTCTACTGCACTCAGGTTAATTGGCCCTAGTGAGGTGTTCTCGGAAACAAATCCGGATTCGGACGCAAGCATGCTGCCCGCATCATCGATTAACATCATTGTGTAATGGAAACCCTCAGTTCCGTTCATTATGGTGCATTGGGCAACAGCACCGTCAACATCTCCAGAAATGATGCAAGTAGTTACCCTCGAAGGTGGCTCAGAAGAATGTACTAGATACGTCAGCGTCTCAGTGCCAATCGCAATCGTACCCTCTCCCGGGGCACCAATTGGTAAAGCCCAGCCTCCATCTGGCAACGCTGACAGAACACCAGATAAAGAATCGATTACAGTTATGGACGAATCTGCACCGTGAATATCTATGATGGCCTCGTCACCACTCATTCCAACAATGATCGGCGTAGATGCCCATGAGTAAATCTGCTGCGAAGTATCTAGGGCTACCTCTCTTTGGTTCCCGTCCTCATCTTCAGCAAGAATCCTGACTGTCTGCATACTTCCATCCCACTCTTCTGATGGAATAATTTCTAGAGGCACCCCTCTAACCTCTCCGACTCCGAGAACTACTTCGGTCTGGCCGGAAACGGTCCAGTCAACTGGGAGGCTCAGAACCTGCAGAGAAATTGTAGACGGGGCATTACCTAGATTGAGCAGTTCGACTATAGGAAATCCTCCAGACTCGGAGACAACCCATCCTTCTATTGATGACATTTCGAAATCTCTGATGATGGCCACCCTTAGTGGCAGTGTGATTTCGGTCTCTCCATTTCCGTCTCCGTCTCTCAATCTGATGTTCAACTCAACAGCCCTGCCATGCTGAGCAGACTCAGGAGGAGTGATGTTCAGAATTAACGGAGCAGTTTCTCCAGGAGATAGTACAGGAAGCATATCGGGTTGTTCTACCGACCATCCATTTTCCCCACTAACCCAAATCGTCGGATAGGGCCTCGATTCAGCATTCCCCATCTGCGCCACAGTTAATTCAACTTGTGATCCAGATGGGTCAATCTCTAGATTTGCATCATCAGCATACAAGCCCCACCCAGGAACCCTCTTGATTTCTAGATTGAAGCTGAAACTACTCATGGCCTCGTCCTGAGCTTGAGCGGAAACAGATACATGCATAACCGAGCCATTCCAAGCATCCGAAGGAATCGTTGCATTAACGAATAAAGAAGCAGATTCGTTTACTCCTACTCCCTGAACAGAGCCACCTTCAGTTACCCAACCAGTAGAATCGTCATTTCCGGCCAAACTCAGATTGTAATTGGCTTGCAACTCTAAATCATCAACTAGATTTCCTTCATTTGTCCCAATGAACTCAACCGAGAATACAGAACCGGGATCTACCAAGTAGTATCCCCCTTCGATCATCGGACTACCATCTGCCATGGCCTCAAATCCCCATCTGTGATCCTGTCTTGCCTGCAGCAGGACGGTATCTGCATCGCGCACGTCCAAATTTCCTTGAGAAGTCATGATAATGGAAACCCCTACTGAATGCCCTGCTGGAGTTGTCTCTGGTAGTGTCACCATTACCGGGATGCTGGTTAGACTACCAGCACCAAGAGTGATGACATCGTTCGAAAAGGACACCGTGACTCCAGGGTCTTCAGTGATGTTCTCGTCGATTACTATCTCGTGACTCAGTAGGTATGTGTCTGCTCCATTTCCGGGGTTCTCCAATCTGATTATGACCAAAGTTTCCTCTTCGACATCTACCGTTTGTGGCTGTTCGGTTGGCGAGGTCACCAGTATGGCTGCTCGGTGTATCTGCAGCACCTCAAGTGACATTCGTAGCACATGGCTTGCAGACTCGGAGCTAGCATCACTGAAGGGATGGAATGCTGGAGGGGAGTTGGCCGGCAAGTCGAGGTGCAAGTAACCGGTCGCAATACTACTTGGAGAGCCCGACATAACAATAGAATCGCCCTGAATAGTTAGACTCCCTGACGCATTCCAGACCCACCCATCAATCGCCATACCAGAATCAGATAGAGACCATGTTAACTCTGCTGAATCGGATGGTAAGTCAGCTATCACTTCCCATTGCAGGCCACTCGCCGGAACACTGCGCTGATGGACATCAGCTACGACTCCTGAGGCTTCGTAAGTTAGGGAGATAGTGGAACATTCCTCCTCATCCCCGTTACCTACGCACATAGTCATCTGAGTACTAACTGAGTCTTCCAAATCAGAATCTGAAGGAATATTCAGTCTCGCAGTAACGAGTTTTACCTCGCCAGCAGAAAGACTGAGCGCCGGGAGTGAGTTTCCTTCTAGATCGTACAGGCTGACCACGTTGTCAGTCTGCCCATCTCCATCGGTATCGCCCCAAGGGGTGCCACCGACTTGGATTGCAGGTGTCTCATCTGCATTACCTAGATTTTGCACTAGTATCCAAGCATCCGCTTCCCCTCCAATCAGCCCATAGCCGGAACTGGCGGCAGTCCCATCCGGGCCTCTCAGGGACAACCCTCTAGTTCGATTCGCTTCAACTGGGAGAGTGGCGTAAGCGCTGTAGTTCTCCGGGTCTGAGTCCAATGTCAGAGACAACCCTAGATAACCTGTGTCAGAGCCTAAAGCATCTGCTGGTGCCAGCACGCTCAATGCGGGACTCCAAGTCTGGTCCACACCAATTTCGATGCCACTGAGGCCACCGCTAGTCTCATCCTGCCAGGACCATCCAGTGGGCAAGCCACTGTCATCAATGCTCAGGCTCCAAGTCCCAGCGAGCCTTCCTGTGGATCGGACAATTGGAAGGGCAATGGTGGATGAACCAGGGTCAACTCTGACCGGCTCACTGGGTATCTCGAAACTGGCATTGTATGTCGGTACGATGATTAGAGATACACTCTGAGCATCGTTATCTCTCCTAGATTGTGTCACATTCGAGCCGGGGTCCAGAATTAATTCGAATTCGTGCTCTCCAAGGGGGCCACTCCAATAGGCGCTGAAAGACTCTATACTGCCACTCCCGGTCGGGTCAACCGGCTCCATGGTACCCGCTTCATACACTCCAATCAACTCTCCATTGGCGTACAGTTTTGCTTCGGTCTGATCATCGGTATCGGCCGTGCCAGCGTTCTCGAACCAAGCGGTTACTGTGACCTGCTCTCCTGGGTCAGGTTCACTCGGGCTGAAGTCTATGCCTCTCGAGTCCAAGAGTGGTCTGACGTCAGCGGCAGAGTGCGAAATCACTGTGTCTCCGATTATCATGTCTAGGGTAGCGTCTCCATCGATGTCAGCGAAGGAAGGCGCAGCCCAAGTGCGATGAGAAACCGAGATTGAGCCGCCCCAGATGTCTGCGACTGTCCCGTCTTCACCGTCATAGGCCCAGACCTTTCGGCCAAAGGCCACCAACATCTCCGGCTCACCACTACCGTCGATATCCATCCATGCGGCAGGAGAGAGAGCTATCTCGTCATTCGTGTTACCCCCTTCTCTTTCCAGACTCTTCACCCATGCCAGACTGGGATTCCCATCGAGGTCGTGGCAACCAGCGTGTCCATGCCTTGTCAGGATATTCTCCTCAGACCATGTGACCCAACAAACTCTGTCATGCTGGCCATCTCCATCAGTATCCACAGCGGTCGGAGGTGCATCGGCAAATCCATTCGAGGCCTCAAACGACCAAATCTCTGTAGCGCTACCGATTTCCATACCGATGAATTCTGCCCCATCGGATGAGCCCTGTCCATCAGAGTCAGTAGGGATGGTAAGAATCATCTCCGGATCGCTCTGCCCATCCAAATTCGCGATTATTGGTCCGGGAAGTCGTACATGCGGGGCCGAATCACTGTTGCTCTCTCCCGGCCCTAGGGAATACCCTCCCCAATTATCCTCTCCATCATCATGATCTAGTTTCCAAACCCACATCGAGCCCGTACTATCCTGAATTGTAGTAAGGAGTACGAATCCAGTACTGTCATCAGTTCGGGCGAAAGCGGGGTCGGAGGGATGAGTCCCATGTTCTAGGGTGTTATCCCAAAGCAGAGTAGCACCTGTATTGGAAAGGTCCAGAGCAATCACCTGAGGACTTTTGTCCGAGGTATCTTCAATTGCTGCAATAACCAGCTCTGCATCCCCATCGAAGTCAAGATCAGCCAACAGAGGCTGCGTTGTCGGCTTATGATCTCCCAATGATGTATAAGGCCCATCTGGGCTGCTTATGAACAGGCTCGTGTCAGTCCAACTCCACATTAGTTCACTGGAATCGCTTGATGAAGTCCAACCTGTAACTGAGCAGGTTAGTCTAGGAGACCATGCGTCGATGCGTATGTCCCCAGAAGAGTCATCGTACACAACGAGCACCTCCTGCAACCCATCTCCGTCAACATCCACAACCAATGGTGCTGCCTTCACGTACTCTGTTTGACCTAGGTCAGCCTCCCAAGCCAGTTCAGCATCCTCGCCTTCGATTATTCTCAGGTACGTCGGGTCTGATGACGAGGTTTTCTGAACTATAATAGTGAATAGAGAACTTCCCGCACAACGTTCAGAAGCGCCTTCTCCAACAGTTACCGAGGCAGAGAAATCAGCAATTGGAGTCGAAAGCGCATCAGTGCCAATCGAGTATGAGCCGTAGATCCAATTGATCGCAGGTTGTACGATTGACTTCAGTTCTGCAGCATCTTGGGCTGAACCATCTCCGGCACCACCATCTGGACTGTGAGCAGGAACTATTGCTAATCTGTCTGAAGTTCTACCTGCTTGTGGCCAAGGTTGCCCCCCATCCGTCCAAGGATCTTGTGTTCCATCACCTGTTTCGATCCTATGTTCGACTTCTAGAAATGATAGTGTCGGAGAGAGTGTCATCACCAGTAGCAGGGCCACTCCTAGAACCGCTTGTCGGAGTCTTGAGGTCGGAAGCACAGGCGGGCACGATACCATCAGAACGAGACATGGCATTTCGAATCCACTTGAACATTCGCCCTATACCCTCACTCAGACCTACGGTCTGAAAGCACCTCAGGCTCAGCCGAATGGAACTTTCCATCCGTTGCGCTTATACAGGACAGGTTGGTCGCCGGGTTCCAAGGAACTCTCCTCCAGAGGCTCTGCCGATGAGGGACGGGAGGAAACTCCCATCCTTCGGCTATCCTCTAGGCGGGTTCCTCAGGGGAAGAAACACATGTACAGCCTCATAACAAGAGAGGACACTATCCGCATTCCTGCTGAGTACATCCGTGCAGGTAGAAAGCTTGAGGAGCACATCGATGAACTGGCTCACGATGCATTTGAGGGGCGCTTCGACGAGAACGAGGACTACACACTCCTGACCTTCGATCACGAGGCTGTAGGGAGAGGAAAGATCATTCACGGAGACGGGGCAATCTATCAGAATGTCCGCTTCAAGGCCCTCATCTTTACGATGGAGAGTAACGAGGTCATTGATGGAGCAGTCTCGGAGATTTCCGAGTACGGTGCATTCGTCAGAATAGGTCCTGTGGAGGCTCTGCTGCACAAGTCGCAGATACTTGACGAACCCGTCCAAGTCCATCTCGGTGCGCAGAGCAAGAGAATAGAGGGCACCCAGAGCGGCAAGCACCTCGAGGAAGGATCTCCTGTACGCTCAAGAATCGTCTCAAAGTCAATCAATCAGAACGATCCAAGATCTTCTAAGATTGGACTAAACTGCAAGATGGAAGGACTTGGTGCGTTCGACTGGCTCGGCGAGGAGGACGATTGAGATGGCAAAGCAACCCTTCGCATGCGGCGAGTGCAACAGAATTATTCCAGATCCCGAAAAGAAGAGTGACCCTCCACAGTGCATGCACTGTCCCGGGGCCCCATTAACCACAGATTGGCAGGGTTTCGTCATCATTCTCGACCCCGACCGTTCAGAGGTCGCTAAGAGGCTGAATGTCACAGAGCCTGGTAACTACGCATTGAAGGTCAACATCCGGTAGAGGAGGTTTCTAGATGGAAGTCACAGAGAGGAAGGAGAACCCATTGTTGGACCGAGTTGAGATTCGCTTTGTCTGGAATCATGCAAACTCCTCGACTCCTTCTCTAGCAGACATGAGGGCCGCTGCAGCTAGGGCTGAACCCGGGGCTAAGGAAGAACTAGTATTCGTAAAGGACGTAAATACTCGATTCGGAATGCCGCAGACCACCGGAATTGCTTTGATTTACGGATCTATTGAGTCCGCAGAGCTTGAACCTGCTTATGTCAAGGCAAGACATTCCTCGCAGAAGGAGATTCCGGCTGCCTCAGAACCTAAGCCATCTGACGTAGAGCCGGATGAGCCCGAGGAGGCTCCCGAAGAGGATGATTCAGAAGGCGGTGATGAGTGATGGGAGAAGGACCAAACTCCCATGGAAAACATTCGAAGTACATCATTGAGGACGGGGAGATCGTCGGTAGGAAGGACGGAGAATTCGAGAAAAAGTTCTGCCCCGAATGCGGTCCAGGCGTATTCTTAGGAGTCCATTCAGACAGAAAGGTCTGTGGAAAGTGTGGTTACACAGTTAAGAAGAGTGATTAGGCTCTGAAAGTATCCCATCTTCCATCATTTGTGATGACATTGTCCCCGACAAGGGCGATTCCAACATCTCTACGCTGCACCATTTCTAACTTGCCTCCGATGTAGGATCCGTCATGCCTCCAACCTGTCCATCTCCATTTGCCATCTGCAAATTTAGCATTGAATACCGGGCCTAGAGTATTGAATATCTGTGGCTCGGAATACAAATCTTCCAGCAACCCCACATTACCATTCTCCAGCATTAGTAGCCAACCTCCCTCTTTGTTGTACTCGACTCCTGCCAAAGGACTAGTTAGTGCAAAAACATGGTTGGAAACAAATGTTCCATCTGCTCCATCGAGAAAAGTCACCGAACCAGATCGCGACCAAAGTGCTACTCCACCATCGTACTCATTACAGGATACTAGAGTGTCCGAGTGTTGGAACTTCGATAGCCCGGGCCACTCTGGATAAGGTGCCCGCCACAACTCCTTTGCCCCATCATCAATCATGTACACACCCCTGTTCAAGGTAGCGAAAACCGCACCTTCCTTAACACCAGTTAGGGCCATTGGTTCTGCATCTAGTCGCCTAGCCCAGATTGAGGAAGCTGGCATCAGAATCTCAGAATCAGACGCTTCTCTAAGTTGCTGTCTGGTGCCTCCATCATTCCATTCACCGTTCAATGGCAAAGCAGCCATTCTAGCCTCTCTAAACTCCTGATCAACCCAAGTCCCAATCCATGATTCTCCTATAACAGTCCCACCAGTGATGCTGGTAGGAAATGGTGTGATAGTCTCGTGCAAGGGTTTGCCATCCGCATCTATTCTGAGCAACTCTCCCGAGCACCCCACCAGCACATTAGCATCATCGCCCTGATCAACCCTCATCGGTTGGAAGCCATACCGAGACTCTTGCATACCAGTCGCTCGCAGTCTCCGCGCTTGAAGGTGTGGCTAGTAGATTATACGAGTGCCCCCATCGCACGACATGGTTACACTGCTGCTAGCATCGTCTGAAGATGATGCCTCGGTCAATCTACATCGTGCAATGCTAGACTTAGGAAACTGGTCCAATCCAACAAATCTTCCTCACGGGATGGTGCACCAGCACCTCTCACGCGAAGTCCATCTACTTTTAATCGACCATTTGCACATTCACGCAGATGGAATAGATATTATCCATGAGGAAAACACGGATTGCCAACTTGATGAGGTACTGATTCTCTCAAGGCACGTATCGGCGACAAATACTCCCGCATTGACTATTCATGCAATTGGAATTCCGGGGGAGACTCCACATGGAGAAACGGGACAAGCCGGAGGTACGAAGGGCACGGTTGTGCCACCGTCTCCCAGGTTTGCTTCTCTGTTTAGAGGAATGCTGGTCGAAGGAAAGTTGCGTGGCCTAGACAAAGAGTATGATCTGACTTTGGAAACGACACATCACGGACCGGTACTTTCCAAACCCACCCTGTATATTGAGATCGGTTCCACAGAGAGCCAGTGGAACAGCAAGGAAGCAGGAGATGCTTGGGCGAGTGTAATCTCTGACAATCTGGGTCTCGATGGCTCTGAACCGGTTTCATGGGAAGAAGGCGGAGAAGTCATGATTGGCCTTGGAGGAGGACACTATGCACCTAGACACAAGGCGGTACTATCGGAATCTGGATTATGGGTGGGTCACCTACTGGCGAATTACGCTCTACCTTTTGATGACGCAGAGGATGAGGGGGAGTCCAATGGGGCTTGGAAGCATTCGATTCAAGCTTCAGTGGAGTCCACGATGTCAGCATTCCCTGGAGCACGACTCTTTGCTCATCTTGACAGAAAGTCGTTCAAGAGCTGGCAGAGAACAGCAATTCTAGACCTTTTGGAGCAGTTAGAAGTCCCAGTCAGACGAGGAAAGGAGCTGAATCAATCCTCGCAATTGTGAAGGCTCGCCCAGCCCTGCAGGGTTCAGATGAGGCTGTTCGGACAGTTAGTAGTAGGTTTGATGCCGATTACTCCCAAGGCTTTCATCCGCTGGGTTTCGAAGAGGTATGTCGCCGGCTCAGATATGCAAAGCGCGATTTCACTAATGAGGGAGATGAGCGACGAAGGGGCCTGTTTCACTGTTGACGTACTGGGTGAGGAAATCAGTTCAATGGAGGAGGCCAAGTTCTTCATCGAAGAGTATTCTAAACTAATCGATTCGATTACTGAGAGTGGTATTGATGCGAATATCTCGATCAAACCCACAGCATTTGGCTTGCTAATTGAACCAGATACGGCCTTAGGTAATATCGAGGGCTTAGTCAAGAAGGCGGCACAGCACAACATGTTCGTCCGATTAGATATGGAAGATCACAGAGTAACTGGGCCTACAATTGATGTCTGTACAGCGATGCATGAGAAAGGCCTCCACAATGTCGGAGTCGTGCTACAAGGCAGACTAATGCGAACTCTCTCTGATGTTAGTGACCTTTGCGATTCTACTGGGAAGTACACCGATTTCAGGATCTGCAAAGGAATCTATCTAGAGCCAGAAAACATTGCTCACACGAAATATTGGGATATCGTGCACGGGACTAACGATGCCATCGATGCAATGCTCGATTCAGGAGCTTACACAGCTATTGCGTCGCACGACAATCCGGTGATTTCCTATGCCCTATCTGCCTTGAAGAGCCGAGGCATGGGGCCGGACAAGCCGGATCCAAGACACTCCGAACCGCCTGAAATGTGTGCTGGCAAAGGTCCTGGTTACGAGTTTCAGTTTCTGCTTGGAGTAAGAGGTGATGTCAGACGCAAGCTCTCAGAGCAGGGACACACGACCAGAGTCTATGTCCCATATGGCACAAAATGGTACGAGTACAGCATGCGCCGCCTTAGGGAGAACCCAGAAATCGCTTTTCATGTGACAAAGGCGCTGCTGATGCCATGGACCAACAAGCGTTAGTCCGAATCTATTGGGTGAAGGTAAATCCGGCGTAGGTCAGCAGCCGCCCGAGTGCCCCTCAGAGTCCTGCCCTTGCCAGTGTGAAGGGCCCTGATTCTCCAAGGTCTGCCTTCTACTTCAATCACATTTCCGCAAGAGAACACCTGCCCGGGACTGCACTCCAATGCACCAGATGAACTATCTTCTCCCTCAGTCATAGTGAGTCTCACCGTAACTCTATCGCTACGCACAGCCCAAGCGGCTACAATCTCAGTGGCAGGCAAGGACTTACGTGGCCTAGAACCGGCGCCATCAATTCTGGTTATCTCCCAGTGAGCGGAGCCCCACTCAAATATCTCCCCTACGGCAAGCACCTCATCTTCGTCGACCTCAATCTCTTCAGCCTTGCTGGATGCTCCCTCGGACAGAGTGAAAATCAACCTCACCGCTTTGGGTGGGCGGATGACAACGGTCTGGACCTTACTGCATTCTATGCATCTTGCAAGCACATCAACCCCGCTTCCTCGAGGAGTCCTACGAAGAACCTCATGCTCGGTGGCCTGAGCACAAGTCATGCATTCTGCTATCTGAGGTCCTGCATCCTCATCATGACCATCTGTCATATGTGTTCGGCAGCCATCGTCCACTTGAAGCCATCCAATACGATGATTGAATAGAAGTCGCCTCGAGCAGATGTCATGGTTGCTGGTGATGGAAGAATCGGACTACCTCAGATGTCTGAGGAGGATATGTTCTCATTACTGCTCTCTGAAGATACTGAGAAGGGCGATGCCGAGCCTGCAATAGCAGCTGGAATCGGAGAGCAAATGCTTCACATGAGCTTACGCCCCCTTCCTCGCTCGATGCGGGCTAGAATCAGGGACATATCAGCTAGGGTTCCTGCTAAGAATGCGATCTTAATTGGAGGCGGAATCGGGCATTTGTCGGCTTGGCTGCTCGATCTGTGGTGCGGAAATCCTGCAGATCTCCCTGAGACTCCTCCGTCCAAGCCCGACAGCTTCCGAATCATCGAGTCCGGAGGAAAGTTCGGAGTGATTATTGACAGACTCATTAGAAGACACGGAGCGGAGGGTTGGACACAGGTAATCCAAATGCCTTGGAGCGAGTTGGCCGCCGAAGCAGCCACATGGTCTGCAGCTACTGCAGCACTACCGCAAAACGCCCAACCATCTCCGTTGCCATTACCAATTGACCTAGTAGTAGTCGATGTTCCGGAGGACGAGAGAGTCTCTACGGCGAAATCGGCGTTCGAGTTACTCTCGACGGGAGGAGTTTTGCTGGTTCAGGAGCCCGAGGTCCCTACCGGAGATGTTGGTGTGGCCGATTCACCTTCTGAGATGACACCCGCACAGAAAAAAGTCGATTCATTCAATCAATGGATTTCCTTTGTCAAGGAAGTAAGTGAGAATCATTCCCTAGGATTCGTTGAGTTGACCGGAGGGACCCTAGCAGTACTCCGTCGGATCTGAATAGGCTCATGAAATGACTCTTCGGAATTGTGTTGAACCAGAACAGAAACGTCTGTCGGGAAGGCCGACGAATTTCCTAGCGAATCTAGCAATAGATCTACTCTGAGTAGGCCATATCCATAATGATCATCATGCTCGCTCTGACCTTCTTTCATCTGCGAGTTCTCACTGATTAAATCCTTCATCTGAGCCACCGCTCCAGGCCCGCCAGAATCACCTTCACGCTGTAATTCAGGGTTTTCTTCCAGTACCAGTGCTAAGGCACCGGAAACCCAAGCTGTTGATGCAGACGTTCCGCTTGACCAGCCCCACCAAGAGCCCGAACTCAACCCTCCTGCCATTAGAATCGGGACTTCGTGTCCCGGAGCGACAACTTCCGGTTTCTTGTCAGGATTACTCCTCGGGAAAATTGGATTAGGCCAGATTCTGCCGTCGTTATCTCCCTGTGAACTACCAGTCCAAATCGCACCCGTGCGAGTTACTCCACCAACACAAATCACATCTTCCACAGAGCCGGGAGACTCAACATCACCGTCATCATCCTCTCCGTCGTTACCAGCAGCAGCCACAATGTAGACTCCCTGATTAATCGCGTCCTCGACCGCTTCTTCCAAAGCATCCGTGGTGAACAAGCCAGAGCCGAATCCTTGTGCACCTCCAAGACTCAGAGAGATTACGTCTGCCTGACTTGCAACACACCAGTCGACAGACTCGGCAATCTGTTCATCATTACCCACACCTTGGTCATCAATAGCTTTGGCAACCAGCAGACTCACTCCGGGAGCATTGCCCGTCAGTCCATCTTGAGCCACAATGATTCCAGCCATTGCTGTTCCATGCCCTTCATCATCGTAAGGAGAATCCGAATCACCGATTGAATCATGCCATCCGGCAAGATGCATCTTCTGTAAGTCCGGATGGTCAGGGTCAATTCCTGAATCGACAACACACAGGACCACTCCCGTGCCGTCCCCAGAGACGACGTCAATTCCAGTCATGTCTCGGTATTCGTCCTCCCAAGTCAGCAATGCAGAAGGCGGCCCCCCAATCGTTATGTTTGCAGCCCGAGAGATAACCCAAAGAACTGCAATGGCTAAACTGAGTAGAACAATCAATCCTGCAGAAATTCCAATGACCAACTTCAGAACTCCATCTTGTCCACTTTCCGATTCTGAATGGTCAACCAATTCATTTTCATTCTCATTTATTATATCCCGATCATCATCTAGAAACTCAAGAGAATCAGACCAAAATGACCAATAAAACAAAGCGTCTTCTAACCATCCCCTATGTTCAAATTTTCTGAAAAAATGTATTGACATTACCATGCTGATAACCCCAAGTCCAAGCAATATCACCCAAATCAATTCTTCCGGTCCACTTCCCAATGTTCGTTGCGTCAACATCACCCATCCAATGATGCTCAGAATGATTCCTCCCGATAACAAAATTATTCCAACTATTCTCCTCCATTTCACAGGGAGCGTTCTAGCAATATCCTCCATAAGACCCCTCCCGCC
>MDTE01014265.1_pt1 | contig 41010 bp, 48 predicted proteins | sample 811231 | NCBI WGS metagenome assembly MDTE01 (sample SAMN05326651, study PRJNA326480) | marine metagenome | isolation source: seawater | place: Indian Ocean: Red Sea | collected 2010
GGGCACCACTCAAAGACTGTTAAATAAACACTTTGAGAGCATCTACCCCAAAATTAATACCCTTAAAAACTTTGAACAGTTTTGAACAGGACCATAACTGTTCAAAATTATTTAATTTTTTTACTTTAGAAAAGACTTAAAAAAATAAAAAAGGGGGTTCTTGAAAACCCCCAATAAAGCATATCTACTACTTATTCTCTAAGACAGCATCTCTTAATATTAGATATGTTGATTTATCCTTAGCAAATTCCTGCGGAATAAATTTATGGTCTTTGAATTCACTCATAATAGTGTCCATGTACTTCTTCTTATCAAAACCCTGAGGTTCTGTATATTTAAAGGTTCCTTCCTCAATAAATTCTTGAAGACCAAACAATAAAGGACATACAATTGCCCATGTTAGTTCAAAACTACCATCTTTTTCATTGTATTTACCAATCTTTTTATGATTATCATTTTTCTTCCAGTATGGAATCCAATCTGGATCAGAAACCCATTTCTCATATAGACGCCATGCTTGAGGACAAAATTCTCTATAGAAATCTAAGATGGGTTCAGAATAAGAAGAATTGTCTTTTTTACTTTGTTCTTCTGCTTCATACATTTTTCCATAATCTGTAAGGCATCTACCCTTTCCAGAATATGCAACAACCATATCTTTAGACCAATTATCTTCCTTTAGAAATTTTGGTGTCATTGCTCTTAATATTTGAAGCAATGTTTGAGTTGGAACCCCATCAGAAGTTTCACTTTGTTGAAGTTTTTTTTCTTCTCCAAATTCATCAATCATCTTTTGATTCATGTCTTTGAAATATCCCATATTTCCAAGTTTTGATAAATCACTTACATTTGTTGAACTATTTCTGGCAACACATATCTCATGAACTTCATGTTGATCTTTTTCAACAATGACTTCAATTCTGATATTTGTATTGTTATTCAGATTTTCTTCAAATGCATCGCCGTATTCTTCAAAGTATCTTCTTATTTCACCTTGAGTTTGAGCGCCATTTATTAAAGAAGCATTTAATAGTGATATTGTATTTATACCATACTCTTCTTTATTATTTTGCTTTAGTTCGTCACAGACAACAGTAAATCCACTGTTTCGTTGAATAAACCTCTCAGGTGAATCTTCAAATGAACTATAGATTGCTTTATGTATAGCGTTTCTATTTTTGATTCGCTTGCCATCTGCGCCTATAGCATCACCGTATGAAATTCTTAAGTTCTTTGAAAGATCAAACTTCAATATTTCTTTGACGTTGCAGATAATGATCCAGTTCTGGGATCCTTTTCTTTTTTCTTCTGGACTGGTTGTATTTTTTATAACAACCGATTTGATTTCAGTTTTTTTAGTAGTCTGATCTACATTAATAACATTGGACATACGTCCCTCCTTTTTTTATCTCCGACAGCAATACTCACAATTCAATGTAGGGTGTAGAAAACCTCTTCTAACCCGAACTACGTCGTTACGAATAAATATACCAAAATTTAAATTCAAATCAATACAAAAGGACAATATTTTGTTTAATGTTCAAGATTTAATATATCTGGAGGCATATCTTGAGTTTATTTTTGAACAGTACTTTGAACAGTCGACTCTGTATTATGCATTCTGATGAGGTTTTAAATTTCGAGTCATGCACTGAAAATCCTTGTGTCGGTGGTTCGATCCCACCTCTGGGCACCATCATTTTTTAAAATCGATTTTAAAGAGTAGAAAAGTTGTTCTTCTATTCTAGATCACAATTATCATATTTACTTTTGCAAAAAGTTACACTTTTATCTTCAGATGGAAAATCAATTTTTATAAATGATTCAAAGTCTTGTATATATCCCAAAAAAGGGTTCTTCATTTTGCCGTCAAATTGAGATGTTCTATCGTTCACTTCAATTCTATAATTTTCACAAATGATAGGAAAATTTTTAATTTCAGGGCTTACGTATATTGAGCAATACTGCTTATTATCCAGCTCACTTGAATTCGTATATCCAAAAATAGCTCCGCCAGCACAGCCAATAGCCGCTCCAATAACAGTACCACCTCCAAGTGTAGCCCCAGCAGTTGAAAGATCTACAATTGCTCCAGTAGCTCCCCCAGCTGCACCACCAGCTAGACAACCCGCAACACCATAAGCAGTTTTGCTATCTGTTATTGCATCAGGCACCTCTTCAATTAAATCTCCTACTCCGCCTGCTAATGAGCCACCCATATCTGCAATTTGATCAGCAGCTGGAACTATATTTTCAGGATTTAAAGTAAATATATGCTCTTCGACTTTTATGGCTCCTTCATACGAGTAATCGGCAAAACCTATGGCCCTGCGTGAAAATTTACCGCCCTCTGTAGTTTTAGGAGAATGATACTCTCCATCAATATTAATAAAAAATGCATCTTCCTTAATTTCTGGTAATTCCTCAAGAGCTATGCCCCATCCAGTTGAATTAAATGATAAAAATACTATTTCATCTTGAACTTTTGTATTCTTTAAATAAAAAATATCTTCTAGAAATGAATTTTCATTAGTGCAAATAAAGATCTCATTGTAAAACTGATCTCTTTCAGTTGATTTGCGAGCTGCAATATTACAACTAATTTCTTGATTTTTCGAATTAATATAAATGAAAGAATTTCTACTTTTAGAGGCAACCTTAAAGTTATCTCTTAAACTGCTAACCTTATCTCTATTATTTTCGTTTAAATTATCTATATCAACATAAAATTTAGGCTGAAGATCTGCGCCAATATAAGAAGCAAATACAAAAAATAATAATCCCAGAATAAAAATTCTATTATCTCTCATATATTTAAGTCCTCACTATTTATAATTAAAATTTCTTAACCGTTTCCACAACCTCGCAAAGACCATTATTGGCTTCAATGGTTTTTGTTTGGTCTTGTATTTTTTGAGTTACAAAGTAGCTAATATTTCCAGTTACTCTGTCTATTTCTAAAAAATCTGACTCATCTGAGTTATTAATACACATAATTCTTTCATTAGTTATTGCAGTTAAAGTTGAACATTTAAAATTATTAAAAAGATTTATATGATTATCATTGTCGCTACTATTATTTCTTGCATACAAATTGATATTTCCATCAAAGTCACTAAACTCAATAAGAACTTCTCTAGTTTTTTTCAATGTTTCGGATGCAACCAATTCATCCACTATAGATTTGAACGTAATTGTCTCGTCTAGCTTGCATATTAAATTCTTTGCATCATATTTTTGATCAATATGTTTGATTGAACATTCGGATTGAATCTTTTTATAGCTATCGTCAAACTCATCTAGAATAGCTGTAAAGACATTCAATTCATCGTCACTGTTAAATACTTCAAGCTCCGACGCCAAATATACTTGAATGACTTCTTCTTCTGAGTTAACAATTTCATCAAGCATTCTATTTTTAATACAAACTGATGTCTCGTCTAACATCTTTTGTGTTGGCTTAAGGTTGGAGTTTATATATTGGGTTAAAATTTCTTCCTGAGAAAGATCTTCTAAAGCATTAATTGCGATTTGTTTATATGTTTTAATCACTGGGCTATTAACTTCTTGCTCATCATCTTTAAAAATACCGTTAAATAATAAAAACAATGATACAGAGACTATAGCAACCAATGCGTAAAGGACGTTTTTATTCATGGTTATATATTAACAAATAATTATCCAAACCCTAATTCTAATATCATATAATCAAATAAATTAATATGAAAAATAGGGTTGCTGTTATCGGAGCTGGCATTGCGGGGACAATGACTGCTTATACACTTCTAAAAAAAGGACATGATGTTACTATCATTGATTACAGAAGGTACCCTGCAATGGCAACAAGTTATGCAAATGGTGGTCAGTTAAGCGCCTCCAATTCGGAAACCTGGAATACATCAAAAAATCTAGTAAGCGGAATCAAATGGATGTTTGCTAAAGATGCACCCCTTCTATTTAATCCATCACCTGAAATTCAAAAATATAAATGGATGATGGGGTTTATATTTGCAACCTTAAAAAGAGAACATAAGAAAAATACATTAAAAACCATCGATTTAGCAAAAATAGCGCGTGATATTTATTTTAAGATTGCTGATGAAGAAAAAATTGAATTTGATTTACTGAAAAGGGGAATACTAAGATTTTATGACTGTAAAAAAGAGTTCAAACTAGATAAAAATAAAATTTCTTGGTTAGATCAAGAGGGAATGGAATGGAAGGTGCTTACAACAGAAGAAGTAAAACAAATTGAGCCTGCCTTCAAAAATAATAATAACTACAAAAGTATTCTTGGCGGAATATACACAAAATCAGATGCAAGTGGAGATATACACAAATTCTGTATAAATTTAGAAAAAGTTCTTGTTGAAAAATATGGGGCAGATCTAAGGTTAAATACACGAGTGAGGCATATCACTAGAAAAAAAAATGAATTAGTATTGACTATGCTAGCTGAAAATCAAATTTTTAATGAGAGATTTGACAATATTGTAATATGTGCAGGTGTTGGCACTCAAAAATTAGCAAATAATTTAGGTGATAAAATGAATGTTTATCCTGTCAAAGGATATAGTATTACTATTGACTTAGAAGATGAGATTTCTAAAGAGTGTGCACCTACAGTAGCTCTAATTGATCAACCAGTAAAAATAGTTACAAGTAGACTTGGAGATCGTTTTAGAGTTGCTGGAACTGCTGAACTTGCAGGAATAAATACAGATATTCGCCAAGATAGAATTAAACCATTACTAGAATGGGTCAAGAAATATTTTCCAAATGTGAGCACTGAGAACTATACCCCATGGGCAGGGCTAAGACCTATGACCCCAAATATGATGCCCATTACAAAAGAAAGTAATGTAAAAGGTGTCTATTATCATGCAGGGCATGGTCATTTAGGCTGGACGCTTAGTGCTGCAACTGCAAAAATTGTATCTGACAAGATTGAAGGTATTACAAATTAAAGGATCTTATCTCTTAAAAAACTATTAAAAGAGTAAGAAAAAAATACTTTAAAATTAGACGTAAAATCAATAAAAGTTTATATTATTAAGCTTAAATTTATTTCTTATTCTTATAATGATCTCAGATCTTCAAAAGCCTATCAATTCTGGATTTAATTCAAAAACTGAAGCCTTAGATGTAGTTAAAGACATCGATCTATCAAAAAAAATTGCTATAGTTACCGGAGGATATTCTGGCATTGGCCTAGACACAACAAAATCTTTAGCTGCAAAAGGCGCAATAGTAATTATACCTGCTAAAAGGCCTGATCTTGCTCTTCGGAATCTAGAAGGAATTATTCCAAAAAAAAATATACTATCAATGAATTTAGCAGATCTTAATTCTGTTAAAAATTTTTGTAACACATTTAAAAATGAACATAATAAACTTGATATACTCATTAATAATGCTGGCATCATGGCTTGTCCAGAAACTAGGATTGGAGATGAATGGGAAAGTCAATTTGCTATCAATCATATAGGACATTTCGTTTTAACAAAAAGTTTAATGAATCATTTGGCAGAATCTAATGATGGAAGATTGGTTAGTCTATCTTCTTCTGCGCATTCAATAAGTCAGATAAGATGGGACGATATTCATTTTAATAAAAATTCTTATGATAAATGGCTCGCATATGGCCAATCAAAAACAGCCGCTTCACTTCTTGCAATTGAGTTCAATAGATTAATGCAAAATACAGGTGCGTCTGGCTTTGCTGTGCATCCTGGAGGAATTTTTACTCCATTGCAAAGACATTTAAAAAAAGAAGAAATGATTGCATTGGGGTGGATTGATAAAGATGGTGGTCCTTCAGAGTTGGCTAGTAATTTTTTTAAAACTACAAGCCAAGGCGCATCTACTTCTTTATGGTGTGCAACTAATCCAGATTTAAAAGACATTGGTGGAGTTTTTTGTGAGGATTGCAATATTGCTCATAGAAAAAGTGATATCGATAAATCTATGCAAAGGTACTTCGGTGTTGCTGACTGGGCAATTGACTCTGAAGAAGCACAAAAACTTTGGCAAATAACTGAAAAAATGCTGGAACATTTGTAAACATATTATTTTATAATTAATGATTTACTTATATGGATGATCGACTAAGTTTATTCCCTCCGATTGAACCTATTTCTTACGGATATTTAAATCGTGATAATCATGAAATATATTATGAGGAATGCGGTAATCCAAATGGTAAGCCAGCCATATTCTTACATGGCGGTCCAGGAGGCGGAGGCAGCACTAAAGTTAGAAGGTTTTTCGACCCAGAAGTATATAGAATTGTTGTTTTTGATCAAAGAGGATGCGGCAGAAGTAAGCCTCATGGTTGTCTTATAAAAAATACGACTTGGGATCTAGTTGATGATATTGAGCATCTAAAACAAAAATTAAATATTGAAAAATGGTTAGTATTCGGCGGCTCATGGGGAAGCACATTATCACTTGCTTATGCTCAAACTTACCCACACTCCGTTAGTGAATTAGTGCTTCGAGGTATTTTTATGCTTAGAAAAAAAGAACTTGATTGGTTCTATCAGGATGGTGCAAGTAGAATTTTTCCAGAAGCTTGGGAGGAATTCCTTAAACCAATAAACTTTAATCAGCAGAATAATTTAATGGAAGCCTATTTTAAGATATTTAATGGCGCTGATGAGGATAAAAAATTAGAGGCAGCAATTGCTTGGTCTAAATGGGAAGGTTCAACTAGTACATTAAGCTATACGCCAGAATTAGTTTCGTCATTTATTGATCCTAAATTTGCATTAGCATTTGCTCTTATCGAAAATCATTATTTTATTAATAAAGGCTTTCTTGAAACGGAGGATCAGTTAATTAGGAAAGAAAGCATTGATAAAATTAGGCATATTCCTTCAAAGATTATTCAAGGAAGATATGATGTTGTTTGTCCAATAGAAACAGCATGGGAATTATCAAAGAATTGGCCTGAAGCAAAGCTAGTAATTGCGCCCTCTTCTGGACACAGTGCGTTTGAAAAAGAAATTACTCATGAGCTAGTAAAAACAACAAATGAATTTAGAAATATTAGATGAAAAGCATAGCTCTAATTGGAATGGCAGGATGTGGTAAATCCACCCTTGGCAAAACTGCAGCTTTAGAACTTGATTTATCATTTGTAGATACAGACAAACTGATCGAAAAAGAATATTCAGCTTCATTAGAAAAAATTAAAAAATCTAAAGGATATAAATTTATTAGAAAAGCTGAAGAAAGAGCAATACTCCAACTTAATCCCAATATTAATATTATTGCCACTGGTGGTAGTGCAGTTTATTCCAACAAATCAATTAAACATCTCAGTAAATTTGCAAAAATTATTTATATTGAAGCTCCTCTGGAAATAATTATTGAACGCATAAACCAAGAAGATGAGAGAGGGTTAGCAGTACCAGATGGGATGTCAATTCCTGAAATATATATAGAAAGAAAGCCGCTTTATGAAAAATATTCAGAAATAATTCTTGATGGATCTAAATCAATACCTAGCTTAATAGCTGATATTTCAGATATTATTCATGAATAAGAACATTCTTTTAATTGGAGCCTCTGGTTTTTTAGGAAGAGAGCTATTCAATAATCTTATTGATGGAAATAATAAAATAACATTAATTGCTAGAAAGAAAATTGATATTAATGTAGAGAATGTTAAACAAATCATAATTAATTTTAAAGATCTCGATACTCTAAAAAACTTGCCTAAATTTGATGAAACATATATCACAATTGGATCCAGGCTTAAAACATATGAACTTCTCTATATCAAAAAAAAGAATAGAGCCAGATTCAGGCAAATAGATTATGAATACATTAAAAAAATAGCAAATCTAGTATTGAATGCTGGAGCAGACAAAATAAGTTTTATCTCAGCAATAGGTGCTAATGTTGAATCAAATAATTATTATCTGAAAGTGAAAGGTGAAGTTGAACAAACAATTTCCAATCTTGGTTTTAAAAAAATTATCATTGCTCAACCAGGGCATTTGTTGGGCTCCAAACAAAAATTTAAATTTGATGTATGGATATTTGAATTACTTTCATTACTGTCAGGTGTTTTTATGATTGGCACTCTAAGTAAATTTAAAAGTATCCATATATCAAAAGTGTCTAAATCGCTCATTGAGGCAATGCGATCAGAAAATAATGGTATTAAGATACTGCGATATAAAGACTTTAAAGATTTCTAGAAACTTTCCTCTCAGACCTAACTATTTTTTTTATTCCATTGCATGCATTAAGCAACCAAAATAAATTAGCAAATACAAAGTAATATAATCCTAAATAAAATTGAACAATTATTGCAAAAATGCTTCCTGTAATTACTGCAACAAAGCCAAACAATCGCTTTTTTGCTTTCTTGGAAACAACAAGAGGCGCAGCTACTAATGTGCCAAATAAAACGCTTAATAATTGAATAATTTCTAACATAGTCATACTAATAAACATTCAGAATATGTTCATTAGTATGAATATCGACGCATTATGAATACATAGATTAAAAAGTAAAGTTTTTTTTGAATTTTCTACGAAAAAAGGTACTCTAATAGAGTAAATAAATTCAAGGGAGAAGAGAATGAAGAATTTACTTTTAAGCTTAGGGCTATTTCTAGCTGTTTTAATGGCTGCGGACGATCACAAATCAAAACCTCAAACTGATAAAAATAAAATGATTAATAATCCAAATCATTTAATGAGTTTCCAAGAATGTAAAGAAGTGAAAGACGGCATTGGAGGTCTTCTTGCTTTATCTGAAGTTACTTGGCAGGCAATAGAAAAAGATCCTGAAAATGAAGAAAAATGGTTAGAAGCTGCATTGATAGCAGATATAGCAGCTAATTATTCAGAAATCTATGACGTGTGGTGTAAAGACATGATTGCTCAAAGAATGAAAATGAGAAAAATGATGGGTAAGAAGAATAAAGAGACCAAAAAAGAATAGATTAATTTATTAGAATTTTCCTCTTTGAAAACGCATTCTAATAATATATACCCTAATTAGGGCGACCAGAGTGATTACTAATTGAATAAAAATTGAGATCTTGAGTGGGCTAGCCCATTGCCAACTATCAATAGTTAGCCAGAGTAAAAAAGTTTGTAATGGAAAATTAATTATCGCGCCCATTACAACAATAATGACAGCCTCTCTTAAAGCAATTTTCTCTGTTTTATTCATACCTTATTTAACCTTTACTGCTGTTCCATACGCAAGTATCTCAGAAGCTCCCTGTGCTACAGTTGAAGTTTGAAATCTGAAACCGCATATCGCATTAGCTCCCTTTGATTTAGCATCTTCTATCATCCTTAAGTAAGCCTCCTCTCTTGAAGACTCTAAAAGTTTTGAATAACCAACTAACTCCCCTCCTATTAAGCTTTTTAAAGATGCTAAAAAATCTGATCCAGCGTTTCTTGCTCTAACAGTGCTTCCCTGAACAAGACCAATATGTTGCTCAATTTCTTCATTTGCAATATTGTTAGTAGTTACAACAACAAAATTTTTATTCATAATAATTTTATAAGTGATTTAAGTTATAAATATAATGCAAGAACTAGTAGAAGCAAAGTTTTCAATTGGAAATATTGTAAAACATAAATTTTTAAATTTCAGGGGTGTTATTTTTGACTTAGATCCTATCTTCAATAATACAGATGAATGGTATAACTCTATCCCAGAAAACTTTAGACCAAGAAAAGATCAGCCTTTTTATCATTTGTTTGCAGAAAATAATGAAATATTTTATATAGCATATGTATCTGAACAAAACTTAGTTATAGATTCTAAAAATGGGCCAGCATATCACCCAGATATTAAGAGAATTTTTTCTCATTTTGATGGCAAAAAATATATACCCTTTGAAAAAACAAAAAATTAGATAGTTATATCGAAATGAGCTAATTTCACGGCAGTTACAAAAACATCCATAGCTATATCAAGATCATCTTTCGAAATGTAAGTAGGCCCAATTCTTATAACACTATCTTTTGGATCATAATTTTTTGGAAAAGTTGATCCAGCTGGGGTTATTAATACTCCTAAATCTTTACATAATTCAACTACCTTGGTAGCTATCGGCTTATCTGTTGAATACGTAATAAAATATCCTCCAGTAGGTTTTGAGAATACTCCGCATTCTTTTGGAAGAGTTTCTAGATGAGTATATGCTAATTCAAATTTTGGTCTTATTAGTTCGGCATGTTTTTTCATGTGTACTTTAATTGTGTCTAAGTCTTTAAAAAACTCAACATGTCTCTTTTGATTAAGTTTATCAGGACAAATTATCATAGTAGTTCTTACTTTTTTAATTAAGTCTAGAGAATAGCCAGCACTTGCCATAAATGAAATACCTCCGCCACCAAAAGTAACTTTTGAAAAAGAAGTTGTGATAACCGTCTGATTTTGTACTCCTGATTTAATAGCAGTTTCCCATAATGGTTTTTGTTCTGGAGTTGGAAGAAAGTCATGAATTAAATATGCATGATCAAATAAGAAAAGAAACTTATTAGAATAGTTCGACCCGATCTCAAACATTCTACTTAAATTATTATCTGAATAAATCTCTCCTGATGGATTCGAGTGTTTAGGTACACACAAAATGCCTACAACTTCATCATATTTAGCTAAAGCTTCCTCGAACTTAATTAGATCTATTCCATCAGTTACGAGAGGGACTGGAATTACTTCAATCCCAAAATCTTCTAGCATCATAAAGTGTCTATCAAATCCAGGTACTGGACATATAAATTTTGGATTCTTTAAATTCTTCCATGGAACTGGTTCTGCAAAAAGAAAATTTGAGAGAACTGTTTGGTAGGTTAACAAGAGGCTTGATTGTTCGCCTGCAATAATGTTTTCTATTGGAGCATTCAATAATTCAGAACCAAGCCTTCTAGCTTCTAGAATTCCATAAGGCTCGCCATAGTTTCTTAAATCAACACCATTCTCTGAAGATGTGGGTATTGAAATATCTATGAGGTCATTTGAAAGATCCAGTTGATCTTTATCGGGCTTACCTCTAGTAATATCTATAGATATTTCTTTGCTTTTAAGCGCATTATATTTTGCTATTAATTCTTCGTGCATGATATAGAATATATTTTATAGGAGATTTATTTACCTTGGAGACTTTTATACTCATTTTAAACTTATTTATTGTTTCATGTTTTTTATTTTTTTTATGGCAAAACAATCAAAATAATCAAAAAAAAGATAATGAGCTTAAAGATCAACTAAAAAATCTTGTTAAAGAAATATCTTTAGAAAATAATTCAAGCATACAGAATGCTAACCTTACTGAGATAAAAAAAACTTTAAATCCGTTTAAGGAACAATTACAAAGAGAATTAGATGTTCTTAAAGAAAATATTCAACAACAAAATATTAAGGGAGCTGAAGCCAGAGCAAAATTTGGTGAACAAATTAATAACCTTCTATCTGCTACTACTGAAATGCAAGAAGATGCTCAAAATCTTACCAAAGCTTTAAAAGGAGATACAAAACAGCAAGGAGATTGGGGAGAGCAAATTCTTGAAAAATCTCTAGAAGATGCTGCACTTCAGAAAGATATTAATTATAAACTACAACCAAGCTATAAAACCAAAGACGGAGGTCAACTCAGACCAGATGCAGTTATTTTTCTTACTGAAGATAGGAATATAATTATTGACTCAAAAGTTTCATTAACTGCTTATGAGAAATACGTTAAAACTGATAACTCAGAAGAAAAAAAATTATATCTTAAAGAACATATTGCATCAGTTAAAAATCACATAATGCAATTATCCTCAAAGAACTATAACGAATTAGAGGAAATTAATTCACCAGATTATTTGTTTATTTTTTTTCAAATAGAAGCAGCCTTGTCTCTTGCTTTATCAAATGATATGAAACTTCAGAAAATGGCTAACGAGAAAAGAATTGCATTTTTAACTCCTATAAATCTTATGGCTATACTGCGAATAACTGAACATTTATGGCAAATTGATAAGCATAATAAATATGCTGAAGATGTAGCAGAAAGAGCAGGCTTATTATTAACAAAATATGCAAACTTTATAGATTCTTTTTCAGAAGTTGCAGATAAACTTGAAGGAGCTAAGACCTCATATCTTATGGCCCATAAAAGGCTTACAGAAGGAAGTGGAAGTTTACATACACAAATGATTGAATTAGAGAAACTTGGAATGAAAGGTAAAAAGAACTTATCTGTACCGAAAAATCTTAAAGATTAGATATATTTATTAAAAAACATATGAACAACTTAAAAATATGGAATTATTTCTCAATACCTTGGTTGAGTTTCGTCTTATTATTTTTTATAAGTTTTCTTTTGCTCGCTTTTATAAATGAAGCAGATCCATCTTTTATAACAAACAACTATCTAATAGATTTATCAATAAACACAATTTTATTATGCGCGTTAACCGCCATTATATCTGCATTTATTGCTATACCTCTTGCAATTTTAACAACCCTATATAAATTCCCTGGACAAAAATTTTTTTCTTGGAGTCTAAGCCTTTCAATAGCATTCCCAATATATATTTATGCTTTTATTTATGTTGGAATTTTTGAATATTCAGGTCCATTAGCGCAATACTTTAGACAATTTGACTTGCAGCTACCTTCAGTCAAAAATATTTTTGGCGCATCTTTAATTTTTTCTATGGCATTATTTCCATATATTTATCTGATAACAAAAGCCCAACTTGCATCTACAGGTATTAAGATTTTTAAAGCAGCAAAATCTCTAGGTAATAATAATATTCAAGCAATTTACAAAGTAATTATTCCATCACTTAAACCGGCAATATTTGGTGGCATGGCACTTATAATCTTTGAAATCATTGCGGATCTTGGGGGCGTTTCTACTTTAAGAATAGATACATTTACTATTGGAATATATGATGCATGGTATGGAGGGTATGATTATTATACTGGTGCCCGTCTTGCCGGATACCTTTTGTTGTTTGTTTTTTTATTAATCTTTTTAAATAAATATTTTAATAACCAATCATATGGATTAGCGCCAAAAACTTCTGAAACCTTTGAAAAAATTGAATTAGATGTTACTAAATCTCTATTTAGCACAATAATCTGTTCAATTATCTTTCTAATAGCATTTTGTTTACCGCTATCGCAATTACTTTTTTGGCATTTTAGTGAATCAAATATTAGTATTTTGGATAATTTAAAATTACTTTTAAACTCCACAATTGTGGGCTCATTTGTAGCCATTGTTACTGTTGCTTTTGCGATTTCTTTAACATTAAGTCACAGAGGATCAAATAAATTAAAAACATTAATTATGCTATCTACTTCTGGTTATGCAATTCCTGGATCAATTCTAGCATCTGGATTACTAGTAACTTTTGGTATCATTTTTAGTACTTCGATTACAATATTTGGTATTTATGCTCTTATTATTTGTCTATCAATTAGGTTTATGACACCTGCTTTTAATTATATAAAATCATCGCTTGAAAATATTCCAAGTTCTTCAGAGAAGGCTCTTGAAACTTTCGGAGTTAAAAATATAAAAGCTTTTACTATGTTTTATCTTCCGCAAATGCGATCTGCTATTTTTTTAGGCACTATGATTGTATTCATAGAAACGATTAAAGAGCAACCTGCTACATTATTACTACGTCCAACTAACTTTGATACATTATCAACAAAAATATACAACTATACTTACGAAGGTGAATGGGCCTTAGCTTCAAGTCCAAGTATTTTGCTTATACTTTTAAGTCTTATCTTTGTTTATTTAATAAATAAAAACATAAATATTCGAAATAATTTTTAATTAGATGAAAGAAACTGGTTATAGATTAAATGTTGGATTAATTGTTGCCAATCAAGAAGGTAAACTTTTGCTTTGCAAAAGGAAAAATACAAAGAGCTGGCAATTTCCTCAAGGCGGTATAAACGATAATGAAGATCCATTAAAAGCCGCCAAAAGAGAGTTATTTGAGGAAGTTGGAATTAATCCTAAATCTGTTCATTTAATAAAATGTTGTGATGAATGGCTAAAGTATGAAGTTCCTTTTAATAAAAGAAGAAGAAAAATTCTTGATAGAAAGTTCAAAGGACAAAAACAAAAATGGTTCCTATTTAAACTTGTAAAAGATACAAAAATATCATTTGATAACGACCCAGATCAAGAATTTGATGACTTTAAATGGGTTTCATACTGGTATCCTGTAAAAAAAATAATCTCCTTCAAAGAAAATGTCTATCGAATAGCTTTGAATGAATTAAAATATTCATTCTGTAAAGAATTTAATAATGTTTGATGAGATTTTAATTTTCTCCTCACTTGGAGTTCTAGCTGGTCTTTTAGCCGGGATGTTTGGTATTGGGGGAGGATTAATAATGGTTCCTGTACTGATTGGAACTTTTGCAAGATTGGGTTTTGATGACAGCATAATAGTTCATTTGTCTGTAGGAACAGCTATATCTTGTATTATTTTTACAGGACTGTCCTCAGCATTTGCTCACAGCAAGAAAAATGCAATTGACTTTATACAATTTAAACCGGTTGCTTTAGGAATATTATTTGGAGCTTTTGCAGGAGCTCTTTTTGCTGCACAAATCGAAGGTCTATTTTTAAAACTTGCAATAGCAACTTTTGTATTTATTGCAGGAATACAAATATTATTTAATATCTCGATAACAACAAAAAAGATTCTTCCATCAAAAATCAAATCAGTATTTGCTGGATCTTTTATTGGGTTTCTTTCATCAATTTTAGGAATTGGAGGAGGCACTTTTTCTGTGCCATACTTCAAAGCATCGGGCTTATCTCTTACTTCGGCTATTGGCACCTCAGCTGCGTGTGGTGTTCCTATAGCTATTTTTGGAACACTGGGTTATGTTATAGCTGGTATGAAAGTTGTTGAACTGCCATCTATGAGTATCGGTTATATTTATTTACCAGCTTTAATTGGAGTTTCTATAACGAGTGTATTTGCTGCAAGATTTGGAGCTAATTTAGCGCATTACTTTTCACAATCAATATTAAAGAACTTAATGGCGACCTGGTTTTTTATTGTTGCAATTTATTTATACATTATATGATTATAGAGTTATCAAATTTCTTTAATAATCCAAGTATTTTTGAAATTGGTGCAATCAAGATTCAATATTATGCAGTGACATGGCTCTTATCAGCCTTTTTTATTTATTTATTCCTTAAAAGACACAAAATAATTGATTCTCTTGGTTTAACTAAGGAAGACGTTAACGATATGGTTTTTATGTATGGTCTATTCTTTGGTGCCATGATTGGAGGAAGGCTTGGTTATATGCTCTTTTACGGGACTGAACAATTAATACAGGATCCAGTTTCTTTATTTAGAATTTGGGAAGGCGGTCTTAGTTTTCATGGCGGGTTATTGGGAGTGATAGTAAGTTTAATTATTTTTAGTAAAAAGAAAGGTGTAAAATTTTTAAGGCTTATGGATGCTGTTGCCTTATCTATGCCAATAGGTCTTGGGCTAGTCAGAATTGGTAACTTTTTAAATGGAGAGTTATGGGGCAAACCAACAAATCAAAACTGGGGATTCATTTTTCCAAATGATCCTTTTGGTTATGCCAGACACCCCTCACAATTATATGAAAGCGTTGGCGAAGGCTTAATTTTATTTTTAATTCTTTATATCATAAATAAGAAAACAGAAATACATGGCGTACTATGTTCATCTTTTCTTATTTTTTATGGTTCAATTAGATTTATAATAGAATTTTACAGAGAACCTGACTCTCATATCGGATATTTAATATCTGATACCCTAAGTATGGGTCAAGTCTTATGTATTCCAATGATTATTACTGGATTGATTACATATATTTATTCGAAAAGAAACACATGAAAGCATATTTAGATCTTTTAAAATATATTTTAGATAATGGTCAAGAAAAAGATGATAGAACTAATACCGGGACTATATCTTCTTTCGGGCATCAATTAGATTTCGACTTAGATGAAGGTTTCCCAGCTGTAACTACAAAATCATTAGCATGGAAAGGAGTTGTTTCAGAGCTTCTATGGTTTCTGGAGGGGTCTGATGATGAAAGAAGACTGGCTGAAATAAGATTTGGGAAAGAACGAAATGAACTTAAAGATTTAAAAAAATACACAACTATATGGACGGATAATGCTGATAATCAAGGTAAAAATTTAGGATATGAAAATACTGATACAAAAAAAATTCTTGGTCCAGTGTATGGTGTGCAATGGAGAAACTGGGGCGGCAAAGATCAAATTGCGGAATTATTAACTAATATAAAAGAGAATCCAGATAGCAGAAGACATATATTATCAGCCTGGAATGTGAATGAGATTGATAAAATGGCTTTACCTCCATGCCATGTAATGTCACAGTTTTATGTACACAAGGGGACCATAAGTTGCCACATGTACCAAAGAAGTGCAGATATGTTTCTTGGAGTTCCTTTTAATATTGCAAGTTATTCTCTATTACTTACTATAATAGGAAAAATACTTAACCTAAGGCCAAAAAGATTTATACACTCTTTTGGAGATGCTCATATATACAAAAATTCTATAGAGCAAGTTAGAGAACAGATTTCAAGAGATCCCAGGCCTTTACCCAAGTTAGTAATTCCAAATCTTAAATCAATAGAAGATTTAAAAAATTATAAAATTAATGACTTTATATTAGAAGAATATAATCCACATCCTCCCATTAAAGCAAAAATGGCAATTTAAAGATGAAAACAATATCCCACCTTGTTGCCCTTTCAAATAATAATGTAATTGGTATAGATAATGATCTTCCATGGAACCTAAAAACCGATTTAAAACACTTCAAAGAATATACTACCAATAAAATAATTATTATGGGAAGAAAGACTTTTGAGTCGATAGGCAAACCTCTTCCAAATAGAATTAATCTTATAGTATCTACTACAATTACAACTGTTGAAGGAGCCTATGTATTTAAAAATACAACCAACGCTCTAAACTTTGCTAAACAAATTTGCTTAGAGAAAAATCTTGATGAAATAGTTATTATTGGAGGAGGATATCTTTTTAGAGAAACATTACCAATTGTAGATAAATTGATACTCACTAAAGTGGAATGTAATATCAGAGGTGATGTTTTCTATCCAGATATAGATCTAAAAAATTGGCAATTAACCGATACAAAAAAGTATCAAAAAAACTTTGAAAATGATTATGATTTTGAAATTTTAACGCTTGAAAAAGCTAAGTAGAATTTTGTTGGATATAGTCTCTTCTTAAAGCTAAATTTTTAACTCTAATTTCTTCATTTTCAGTATATTTTATCCAGTTATTTGCCTGCTGCTTTATCTTTTTATTTTCATCTCTAGCGGCAATTCTAAAATTTTTCTTTGCTTCGTCGAAATTTTGAAGTTCAAAATGAGCCTGGCCAAGCGTCAAATAAACTTGAGATAAGTTTTTAACTTTTCCTTTTTTAAGACCTTTTTTAATTGATTCAACAGCTAAATCAAGCTTATCTTCTGAGAGATAAAGGTTACCCAGCAATACATATGACTCACCATCTTTAGACATTTGTGCAGCTTTCTCTAGAACAGGTATTGCTTTATCTATCTCTTGAGCCATCCTCCACGCATCAGCAAGCAACTTAAGATTTTTTTCTGTATCCTTAATTACAGGAACAATTTTTTCCTCTTTCGTTTTTTCATCAACAATAGTTATCATCTTGTTTTGACCAGCAACAAAAACCTCAGCTGCCCAATATGGATTTTGATTAAGAAGTAATAATTGAGTTAATGCTAAATATTCAGATTCCTTATTAAGAAAGTCTTTTTGATAGGCCGCTTTTAAAGTAATCATGTAATCCTTTTCTCGTCCAAGTTGACCATAAGATCCACCCAATTGAATAAAATATTGCTTTTTGGGATATAGATTAACTAATATCTCATATATTCCTATTTGTCTTAAAAGTGACTCTTTTTCTCCTATTTTTTCTTTTAACTCTCCTATGCATGCTGCCATAATTACATACCAATTTTCTCTAGGCTTGTACCCTTCATCTTCAGCCATTGATATTGCTGTTTCCATTGACTTAAGTGCTTTATCAAAATCCCCAGTTTGATAATATGCTTGTCCTAATAAAGAGTATGACTGTGCAGTTACTTTTTCAACTTCTTTCATCCACTGGAGTATTAAATCAATTCCATCTTTATAATTTTCTTGAACTAAGTTTAATTGTGCTAATGAAAGTAAAGCTCCAACACGCAATCCAATAGTAACTTCTGGTTCATTTATAAGTTTATAATATGCATCCATAGCCTCTTCATATTTTCCCTCATTAAAATATACAAATGCCCATGCATTCCACATTACTGATCTATCATAACTTTTAAGATCAGCAGATTCTCTTCTAAGTTCTGTCAAAATAGAAATGACCGTATCCATATCAGGAGCAGGTTCGCCTTTTTCATCAACTATTTCTAGCGCTTCATATACTTTTGCCATTTTTTTGGCCGTGCCAGCTGAAAGTGCTCTAGCTTTTTTGTATTTAATGTCTTTCCTTGGTTCATACTTCTTATCTTGGGCATTTATAGCTGGAGCAACTAATGCAAAAGAAAAAGCCAAACATATATAAAAAGATACTAGTATTATTTTTTTCATTACTCGTCCAATATGTATGTAAACCTATGCAGTACGCCGTCAACTGGGACCGCCTTACCGTCAACAATCTTTGGTTTGTATTTTAACTTCAATGCTGCTCTAGCAGAAGCACTGTTAAACATAGTACATGGTCTAAACTGTGCATCAGGATCTGCTGGATTCTGGTTTGTACAGTACCCTTCTAAAGTTTTAGCATCTTCAACACTTCCAGTATCAGTGATAGTAAATTCTACTAATGCATAACCCATTGTGCCTCTTTCTTGAGCTCTTCTTGGATAGATAGGAACTACTTTAAAAAGAGGGATGTATTCTCCGTCTCTAAAAAAAGAGCCTCCGGCATTAAAGTTTGCTTTAGGTTTCGCGATAGATACATCAAGACCAGTTAAAGGCGCTAAATCAAGTTCTGGTTGAGCAATATCTTCAGGCTGTTCTTCTGGTTTATCAGGTTTATCTACTTCAGTTAAAAAAGTATCAATTTCTCTCTCTGGCATAACAACATCTGCAAGTTTGACAGAAGTATCTTCACCAAATGTATCATCACCAGAATTAATTAATACTGTCATTAAGAAAATTAAAAAAAACGTTATTATGGTCGCTAAAGATATGCTTGCTACGTATTTATTTAAGTTAAAGATCTTTACATACAGTGTATGAAATGGTTTTGTAATAATACTTAATGCTGAAGCAACTTGTTCCATAGATTTATTTTGGCTCAGAAGCTAAAGATATTGCAGATACGCCTGCTTCTCTAGCTCCATCCATAACTTTAATAATTGTATCAGCTACTGCTTTCTCGTCTGCTTGAATGACAACAGATCCTTGGGGGTTATCAGCAAGCATCTTTACAACATTTGCCTTAACCTGTCTTACGTCGATTCTTCTTCCGTCCATCCAAACTTCACCCGTTGGTCCGACAGCGATCAAGATTGCAGCATTTTCTTGTGTTTCTGCTGTATCTGAGTCAGGTCTATTAATTTCAAGCCCTGGTTCTTTAATAAAATTAGCAGTAACAATAAAAAATATTAGCATGATGAAAACTACATCAAGCATAGGAGTTAAATTAATTTCGCTTTCTTCATCCTTAACTGCAGAGGTTATTGCATTCCTTCTCATATTTTCCTCCTATAATTCCCTTTTAATATAATCTCTTAAATTATTAGTATGTCTTTCTGAAGCACTATTTAGATAAATGCTGGCAAATACGCCCGATAATGCAACAACCATGCCTGCCATTGTAGGCAATGTAGCTTTTGAAACGCCTCCAGCCATTGCTCTTGCATCCCCGCCACCATTAAATGCCATAACTTGGAAAACTTCTATCATTCCCGTAACAGTTCCTAGCAATCCAAACAATGGCGCTAATACTACACAAGTTTGTATGATTGATAAGTTTTTACTAATTTCAACTTTTGCTTGAGATAACATTTTCTCTCTAATTTGTAATGCATGCCAAGAAGTCTTATCAGATCTTTTATTCCAATCATTAGATAAATCTTGAACATAAAACTCATGTTTATATGAAAAATACCAAATCCTTTCAAGGATCATAGCCCACATAAAAAACACAAGAATAGCTATAAGCCATAACACACTTCCGCCAGCTTCCATAAAATCTCTTAAGGAAGAAAATTGCTCAGTTATGGCGTAAAACATAATTATAAATTACTTGCCTTCGGCTCTTTCAGCAAGGATGCCTGTGCTCTGTTCTTCAAGTACACTAATTATTCCTTTAGCTGATGATGCTGTAAAGGAGTGTAAAAGTGTAGTTGGTATTGCAACAAGCAATCCAAGAACAGTCGTCACTAAGGCTTGAGAAATACCGCCAGCCATTAATTTAGGGTCGCCTGTTCCATACAATGTTATCATTTGGAATGTAACAATCATTCCAGTAACAGTTCCCAATAGACCTGCCAAAGGAGCAACAACAGAAATAATTCTTACTGCGCCAATACCTCTCTCAATAGAAGGTCGTTCTGCCATAATAGCTTCAGCAAGCTTAAGTTCTAATGTATCAATATCTTTTTTAAAGTTATCTTCACCAACTTTAAGAACTCTCCCTAAAGGATTTCTAACGTCAATTGCTTTTGTTTTAGCTTGCGTTCTTACTGCGCGGCCTAAAACGTATAAGCTCCACAATTTCCAGAAAGCTAGGCCTATACCAATTAGACCAACAAATATAATTGCATATCCAACCTCTCTACCCTGCGCAGCTCTTTCGGCCAAAGAAGGTGTTTGTATTAGATTGGCCAACAAACTTCCGCCTGTGGGCCCAGTTGGATCAACCCCAAATTTTACTTGATCTCCGCTTTCCGCTTTCCCAATTCTTTTTGCTGTTTTTGTATAACGTCCTGCTGGTTGTCTTGGTAAAAATGCATATTGGTCTGTTGCAGCTACATATTCTAAATATTTGCCATCACATACGGCATTAAATAAACCTACACGAGTTACATTACAAGTATCAGAAGTACCGTCTACATCTACAACAATTGCATCAAATGAAACAACTTGTCCACTTGCTATCATTTCCCGTTGAATCTCAAACCACAAACCTTCAATTTCCTTAATTGTTGGCAACTCAGTAGTTTCAGACATCTTTGAAGTCAGATCATTTAAATAGTCTACCCGTTCAACACCATACTCAGGGCCTGTTAAAGAACCGGCAAATTGAACAGCAGCTTCTCCAGCTGAACTTTGCAAATGCCCAAATAGTTCAACCAACGATCCTAACTCTTTTTGATAAGCTTCTTCTTTTACTCTTAGTATTTCTTCATTCTTTTTATATTCAGCCTCAAGTTGATCTGCAATTCTTTCTTGTCTTGCTAATTCTCTTTTCTCAGCTGCTAAAATACTAGCTTGTTTATTTTTATTTGCTAAAAATTCGGCCTCTCTATCAGAATTCTTTGCTTGCTCAATTGTTTTGCCCTGCTTCACAAGCATAAGGAGTTCTTCAACAGTAGATACTTTAGCTTCCTCTTCAGACTCTTGTGCAAATGCAAAACCATTAAAAGTGAGAAGTAAAACTAAAATTGATAAATAATATTTCATTATGCTTCTCCTTTAACTATTGGCATAAGTAACATATCCGTAGGTGCCAATTTTTTAGCCATTCTTATTCCATCTCTGATTGGCTTTCTATAGCTTCCTGGTAATTCTTCCCAACCTTTCATTTCTCCAGTGGATGGATCTATTTCGGTATTCCATCTTCCGCTAGTCCTTTCGTCTTTAGTTTGATAGAACATTCCTATTCTCCCAATAACCAATACATTAACTTGAGTCCCATCCTCTAGTTCAGCTTCATACGTATCAATCTTTCTTCCGTATTCTGACTCTATGTTATAAGCCTCTAATACTTGTCTAACTTGCTCTGATGCAGTTACCTTTGGTTTTGAAAGTGAAGATCTAACCAAATCAATTCTTCCTCTTCTTTCCTCCAATCTAAATGGAGTATCTATTAAAATAAAATCTTCTAGGCTATCAAGCATTTTTTCAGCCAATGGTGGTATTTGTCTTTGCATAACAACAACTTGAACCAATTGCTCATCAAGCTTATCCATTAAATCAAGTTGGGCCTGAATTTGAATTCTTTTTTGTTCGTTGTACAACTTGAGACCTTCAACTTGCTTTGCAACTACTTTATATTCGTTAACAATTTTGTCGGTTTGACTTTCTGTCTTATCAATTTTATCTTGTGAAGAAGCTGAAAGTTTTTGATTTTCTCTTCCAACTTCTAATATGCTTTCCATATTAACTTCAACAATTTCATTTGCTGAAACTATAAAAGATAAGCAAAAAAATGAAGACAAAGAGATATTCTTTATTAATTTTAGCATTATGTGTACTCCCTAAAGTCTGACAATATTAACAGCCTCGGACTAATAAATAAATTAATTTTCTACATTTTATATGTATCAAAAAAATACATTAATAATACATATATATATAAATATTGTATATTTTTTCTCTATTAAGTTAAAACAATATAAAAATTATAATTTTGGTAATAGTCTTGGGGTTTCTTTTTTGTATTTTTTATAATCGCTATTATTCCCCCATTTAATATTCGCTCTAGCTTCTAGCATCCTAACTCCACTAACATAAACTAATAAAATATATGTGAATATTGGTGATATCAACAAAATACATAAAGCTACTGGTATACTAGTCTCGCCTATTTGGACTGAAGTTAATAAGCCCGGAAAACACATCACTGCAATCCCGAACCATAGAAGAATTTCTCCAAAATAATTTGGATGTCTAGATCTAGCCCATAAACCTGAAGTTATGAATTTATCTTTATTCTGAGGATCCGCTCTGAATTTAGTCTTTTGCGTGTCAGCTATAATCTCAATCCCAAAACCTAATAAGAATAATAACAAGCCTATATAAGTTATTATATTTAAAGTAAATCCTAATGATATTGTGAATAATGCGCACATTGAACACAATGAAACCCATAAAGCTTGAAGCGTCCAAGTCATAAAGAACTGCGATGCTGATGGTTTTATTGTTCTAAACCTTTTGTCTTCGCCGTCTTTATGAATTCTCATAAATAAGAAACTTCCTAATCTAGCAGCCCATAGTGAAATTGCAAAAACTAATAGCAAAGCTTCAGTAGGAGCTCCTAACATAATAAAAGTTGACCAAGTTACAGTTAAATATGTCAAGCTACCAGTTAAGTCATAAAATTTTTCCGTTTGTAAAGTGTACGCTGGAATGTAAGCAATCCAATTAATTGCAAATGCAATCAAGATTGCATTTTGAACAGTGATATTATTTGTAAGTAGTGCTAAACCATAAGCAATTGCAAAAGCGAAAATTGCTATCGATATATTAATCATCCATTTCATTTTTAATCCCATCCGCACGTTCTGTCTTTGTTCTGCTCTTCTAGCCACTCCATTAGTGGAGCATAATAATTCATAATTGATTTACCGCTAAGCTCTCTTGAGTCAGTTATATTTTCAAAGGCGTCTTGCCAGGGCATGCTTTCGCCCATTGCCATTGTCGATATTATTTTATCACCTGCAGCCTTACTGCCATAGATAGAGCATTCATGAAGATAACCATCATAATTTATATGATTACATAAAGACTCATGAAATTGATATTGCATAATTCTAGCTAAATAATACCTAGTATATGGGGTATTGCCTGGAATATGGTACTTAGCTCCTGGGTCAAAAAATTCCTCAGATCTATAAGAGGGAGAAGTAATTCCTTGATATTGCTCCCGCATTGCCCACCATGAAGCATTTAAATTAGTTTCGTCAATATTTCCATCAAATACTCCTGATCTCCACTTATCTAACATAAGAGCCCATGGAATAACTACAACGCCCTCAAGAGCTTGTTTCATTAATAAACCTATGGGATCTTTTTTTGCTTCTTCTGCATCTTTGGCAGATATAAAATCAATGTTCTTCAAATAATCTGGTGTAACAGATAAACTTAAAAGGTCTCCGAATGCTTCATGAAAACCATCGTTTGCTCCCCCTTGAAATAAAGTTGGTAAATGGTTGTAGGCTTGATAGTAAAAAATATGGCCCAATTCATGATGTATAGTAATAAAGTCCTCTTCATTTCTTTCAATACACATCTTAATCCTAAGATCATTGTTTGCAGGGTCGAGATTCCAAGCAGATGCATGACACACAACTGATCTATCTCTAGGTTTAACAAATAAAGATCTTTCCCAAAAAGTTTCAGGTAAGGGCTCGAATCCTATTGAGATAAAAAAGTCTTCAGCATATTCAACCATCTCTATTTCATCTAAAGCTTTTTCTTCTATTATTCTCGTTACGTTAACTGACATAGCTTCAGGATTTTCCTCATAAACTAGATCATAAATATTTGACCAAGATTGGCCCCACATATTTCCAAGTAAATGAACCGGAAGAGGTTTTTCTTTTGATACAATTTCTTCTCCATAATGTTCACTTAATTTCCATCTAACATGACAATGTAAAGCATCATATAAAGGCTTTACTTCTTCCCAAACTCTATCAGTATCATTTAAAAAATCTTGTGCCGGCATGTCATACTTGCTGAACCATAAATCACTCAATCCGTTATACCCAAGGTCTATAGAGCCCTGATTACCGATTTCGACCATTCTCATGTACATCGGCCTCATTGGTTTACTAATTTCATGCCAACCTTGCCAAGCTTTTATTAATTCATTTGGATCTCTGGAATTATCTATAATTGATTCAAACGCTTCTAGGTCATAACAATCATTTTCCTCGAAACAATATTCACCGCTTCCATACATAGCCTCCAATGATGTTGATATCTGTGATAGCTCTGATGCTAACTCTTTATCAAGCGGAGGAGGCATAACAAATGAACCCTTCAAAATATCTAACATTCTTCTATTTTTTGAACTTGTTTCAATATTATCGAATTCTGATGCCTTCCTTGCCCTCTCTAAAGATTTAAGAGTATATCTAGTAGCATAATCAGCTATTACTTTTTGAGAATCGTATGTAATAAAGTTGGAACTGATCCATGAAGCTGAATAAATTACAGGCCCTTCTTCATTATTTTCTTTCTCAACTTGTTCAAGAAAATTCTCTAAATCTTCTGAATCGTTAGTTTGTTCGCTACTAGGTTCACAAGCAGTTACAATAAGTAACATACAAGCGATGTAAAAAAATCTATTCATTTAAAATACCTCGCTATTAAAATAACATAAATAAAAGTTAATATGAAAATTTCGACAAATCAATTTAAAAACGGAACAAAACTACTTATTGATAATGCTCCATGTTCTATTGTTGAACATGAATTTCATAAGCCTGGTAAAGGTCAAGCTGTTATGAGAGTTAAATATAAAAACTTACTTACTGGCAATACAAATGATAAAACCTTTAAATCTGGAGAAACAGTTGAGGCTGCAGATATTAACCATAAAGAAATGGAATTTTTGTATCAAGATAATGAAATTTGGCACTTCATGGATACCAATACTTATGACCAAATAGAAATTAATAATTTACAAATGGGGCATGCAAAAAAATGGCTTGTAGGCCAAGAAGTTTGTGAAGTTGTACTATGGAACGGGCAACCTATACAAGTTAATCCACCTGCAATAGTAGAGTTAAAGATTACAAAAGCGGAACCAGGTGTAAAAGGAGATACTGTTTCTGGAGCCACAAAAAATGCAACACTGGAAACAAATGTAGATGTTCAAGTCCCCTTATTTGTTAATGAAAATGAGATAATAAAAGTGGACACCAGAGACATGAAATATGTTGGGAGAGCAAAAACTTGATTGATCAGATTCATAAAGAAATAAATAACTTTCTATCAGAAATAGAAAACATTAACTCAGATACTTTGAATTTAATAAATCAAAAATATTCTATTTCAATATGCGATGATTTGCAGAAAGGTCATCTGACATCTAATGTTTGTATGATTGCCGCAAGTATTTGTAAAACAAGCCCAGATGAATTAGCAAATAAATTAGAAAAAAGACTAAAAAATTTAAAAGTCTTTAAAGATGTCCATAAGGCAGGACCAGGATTTATAAATATTACTTTAAAAAGAATCGATTTTATTTCAATAATAAAAAAAATCTCTACTGAAAAAGAAAAATTTGGACACTCAAATCTAGGGAAAGATAAAAAAATACAAATCGAATTTGTTTCTGCTAATCCAACAGGACCATTGCATGTTGGTCATGGAAGAGGTGCAGCTTATGGGGATGCAATTGCTAGAGTGCTAAGAGCTACTGGTCATATTGTAGAAAAGGAATATTACGTGAATGATGCTGGCAGACAAATAGACATATTAACTGCAAGCATCATCCTAAAGAAAATAGCAAAACATATAAATAACTTTTTTCCTAAAAATGGGTATCAAGGTGAATATATCTCGGAAATAAGCAATAAATTCAATGATGTACAAGAGATAGATCCTGCAAATTATCAAAATATTGCAAAAGATATATCCTCTGATCCAGAACAAGAAATTGATGAAATAATAATTAAACTCAAAAATATAAATATAGATTATTGGAATGCTATTAAGGAATTTTCTCTTCAAGAAATAATAGATTCAATTAGCAATGATTTAAATGATTTCAATGTCAGTTTTGATAACTGGTTTTATGAGTCCTCTTTAGGAAGGATTGATAATAAAAGCTCTGAGATTGGACTTTCAATAAATAAGCTTGTTAAAAATGGAGCGTATGAAAAAGATGGTGCTATTTGGCTAAATACTGAAAGTTCTGGTGACGACAAGCACCGTGTTTTAGTGAGAGAAGATGGAAGAGCAACATACTTTGCTTCAGATGTTGCGTATCATAAAAATAAAATAGATAGGGGTTTTAATACTCTAATTAATATTTGGGGTGCCGACCATCATGGATATATTAAAAGAATTGAAGCATCTATTGATGCCTTAGGTTCTGACAGTAAAAAACTGATAGTAAAACTTGTGCAATTTGCAAACCTTTATAAAGAAGGTGAAAAGGTTAAAATGTCTACTAGATCTGGTGATTTCTTTACATTAAAAAAACTTATTGATGATATTGGGCCAGATGCAGCAAGGTTTTACTACCTCTCAAAACAAGCTGATCAGCATCTAGATTTTGATATAGATTTGGCAAAATCTGATAGCAAAGAAAATATCTTTTATTATATTCAGTATGCTCATGCAAGAATTTATTCATTACAAGAAAAATTCAATCAAGCTCATTTTGAGGATATAAATAATCATACTGATAATGTTGAAAACGGTTCTTATATTAAATGCGATAAATTAATTCATGAGATTTCAAAATATCCAAACATAGTAAAAAAAGCAGCTCTGACGCTCCAACCTCACATTATCATTTTTTATCTAAAGGATCTTTCTCAACTTCTGCACAGTTTTTATAATGACAATCATGTATTGTCAGAAACACCAGAAAATATGCTATCTATAATTAAATGTTTGTCAGCAGTTAAACAGGTGATTTCAAATGGGCTAGGAATTCTTGGAATTTCAGCATTAAAGAAAATGTAAACGCATGAAAGATTTTGCTAATAAAGGTATAAAAAAAACAAAAAAAAATACAAAAAAGTTTGTATTTAGGTCTAAAAAAATCTCATCATTAAAAATTTCGCGTAAAACTTTATTCTTTATTTTTTCAATAAGCACTGTATTAGCAGTAATTTCATTTTTTTATCTTGACACCAATGTATCAAAACTTGAATCAGAAGAGTCTTTTAATTCTATTGAAATAAGTTTCCCATCATCTTTAATAAAAGGAGATTCTGTATTGATTGGTCCTGAAGATAGTGCCGCATATTTAAGCTGTGAATATTTTGTTCAGATTGGCGCATATGGAAATAAAAAGTATGCGTTAGAAGCTCAAGATATGCTAAATAATGAAATTAATAATATATCAATAAATGAGGTTTACAGTACAGCTATCCCTGGTAAATTAATTCATAGTGTTGTGTCAGGCCCTTATGAGAATAAATCTTCAGCAAATAATGCAAAAGAAAATATCACTAGAATAGGGTTTGATCCTCAATTAAAAGCTACATGCAAATAAACATAGGGCAGAATATAAAAAATATATCTAAAGAGATTGAATCTACATGTAAATCCTGCGATCGAGACCCGAAAAATATAAAGCTAATTGCTGTATCAAAAAAACAAGATCTTAAATATATCAAAATGGCATTGCAAAATGGGATCAATAATTTTGGAGAAAATTATGCTCAAGAACTTCACGAAAAATGCATTCATTTCAACTCAAAAGAAATCACATGGCATTTTATTGGTCCAATGCAATCCAATAAAATTAAAATAATAGCTAAGCATGCGGCATGGGTTCATGCTCTCAATCGGGAAAAAATAATTATCAAATTAAATGAAGAATGCAAAAAGATGAATAAAACTATTCGAGCCTGTATTCAAGTAAATATATCTAATGAGTCATCAAAAAGTGGATGTCTGCCCGAAGATCTTTTGAAGATTGCAAAATTTGTTAAAACTATGAAAAATATAGAATTAAAAGGCATAATGGCTCTTCCAAGATTATACGAAGATAATACTAGAGCGCTTCAAGAAATGAAAATGATTATTGACTTAAGTAAAAGATTGCAAAAAAAGTATCCGAATGCATCTGAGATCTCATTAGGCACAACTTACGATTTTAAAAATGCAATTATTTCTGGATCAACAATGCTTAGAATTGGTGAGTCTATTTTCGGGAAAAGAAAATGAAGAAAATTGCCTTTTATGGTGGAGGAAATATTTCACAATCTGTCATTGAGGGTCTCATAAAAGCTGGATACAAAAAATCGAATATTTTTTACAAAGATAGAAATAAGAAAAACTCGAATATTCTACAAAAATTAAAAATTAAAAAACTGGGTTTTGGCAAAGCTAAGGAGATAGATTACTTTATTCTTGCCGTAAAACCAAAAGACTGTATATCTGCGTTTAAGGATATATTAGAAAATTACAAAAACCCAAAAATTGTAAGTTTTGTTGCCGGCATAAATGCAAAAAAATACTCGGTTTCGGGTAAAAAATTTTCGTTTATGCGAGCGATGCCAAATACTTCTTCAAAATATGGGTTAGGTATTACAGGTATTTATAACCATTCAATGGGTGATGCTGATTTAAAGGCTATTGAAAATATATTTAAGAAAACTGGAATTGTTATAAAATTTGATAAAGAGGCTAAGATAGATACATTTACAGGAATGATAGGAAGTGGTCCAGCCTATTTCTTTTACCTGCTCAAAGTATATGAAAAAAAACTATTACGGCTAACAAATGGCAACAAGGCTAAAACTAATAAAATAATGATTAATTTAATGAGGGGAATAAGTGTTTCTATCGAAGATCGCAAAGATTTAAATGATCTTATTAAAAAAGTTGCTTCAAAAAAAGGGACAACAGAGGCCGGCTTAAATTCTTTTAATGTTTCAAAACTAAACAAAGCATTTGAAAAAGGTATTAATTCTGCAATAAATAGATCTAAGGAAATTTCTAATGAGTATTGAAAACCATATTAGCTTTTTAAATTATTTCTTTGTTTTGTTTTTCGTATTTAATTTACTTAAGGTTAACTACTTTAATCCAATTGTTGGTTTCTTTGTCAAACTATATAAACCCATATCTAAAATTTTTAAGGTCTTTAGACTCCAGGCGATTAATATTTTAATTTTAGCGGTACTTGTTAAATTTTTGTCTTTGCTTGCATTTTTCAATGAAGAATATTCTGCATCAATAATATTTGCAGTATCACTTATTCAAACTACTTTAGTTTTTGTAAATATAATATTTTATTCCGTCATAGTTGGCGTCATATTAAGCTGGGTTGCCCCCAACACTGAAAATGTCTTATTACAATTAATTCAAGAAATCTCATATAAATCGCTATACCCTATATCGAAATATCTACCCTCTGCAGGCGGTTTGGATTTTTCTCCTCTTTTCCTCTTAATATTTATAAATTTAGCTAGAATTTTTTTATATGGCCTTGAGGCATCGATTATATGAAAAAAGATATAAAAGTTTTTGGCTTTGAAAAAGGTATAGATCTTATATCTGGGGAAAAACTAGAGTCGTTCCAATTAAAAGTTGAGACATATGGTGAATTGAATTCCACTAAATCTAATGCGGTTTTAGTTTGTCATGCATTTTCAGGAAGTCATCATGTTGCTGGTAATGATGATGAGCTTGGTGTTGGTTGGTGGGATCAATTTGTTGGGCCAGGTAAGCCAATTGATACCAATATTTATTTTGTGGTTTGCTGTAATAATCTTGGTGGCTGTTTTGGATCAACAGGACCAAGTAGCTTAAATCCTAAGACTCAAAAAGTTTACGGAAGTACTTTCCCAAATGTTGGTGTAACTGATTGGGTGAGATCGCAAAAAATGTTAATGGAGAAAATGAAGATTCCATGTTGGCATCTTGTCATTGGAGGAAGCCTTGGCGGCATGCAAGCTTTAGAGTGGGCAATTCAATTTCCTAAATTCATTAAAAAAGCTGGGATTATTGCTGCTGCTGCTAATTCAAGTCCACAAAATATAGCAATGAATGAAGTCGCAAGAGAATCAATAAAAAAGGATCCAAATTATTGTGATGGAAATTATGCTGAACATGGTGTATTTCCAAAGAATGGCATAAAAACTGCAAGGATGCTTGGCCATATTACATATTTATCTGAAGAGCATATGAATCAAAGATTTGGTAGAAAATTTCAGGATGATGATACAAAAGTTTTTGAAGACGTAAATTTTGAGGTTGAAAATTATTTACAATATAAAGGTGAAAAATTCTCATCATTATTCGATGCAAATTCTTATATCCTTATGACAAAAGCAATGGATGATTATGATGCTGGAAAGAAAAGAGAATTATCATCTATCTTAAAAAATGTTGAAGCTGAATTATTGATAATAGGATTTTATTCAGATTGGTTATACCCCCCTGAAAAAGGTAAAGCGATCCAAATTGCTGCAATGAATAATAATATAAAATCTTCGTATATCGTTCTTGATGGAGAGCATGGACATGATAGTTTTCTTTTTGCAACAGATAAATATTCAAGGATCATAAAAAATTTTATTAAATCATAATGGCAAAAAAACTCACAAAAATAATTAGTAATTGGGTCCCAAGTAAATCTAAAGTTATAGATTTTGGTTGCGGCGATGGTTCATTGTTAGAAGAGCTTATAAAAGAAAAAAATGTTTTTGGTTATGGTGTTGAAATTAACGACCATAAAATTGAATCCTGTGTTGCAAAAGGTATTTCAGTAATTAAACAAGATATAGATAAAGGTATGAATGAATTCGGTGATTCAAATTTTGATTTATCCATAATGGCTAGATCTATTCAATGTTTAAAAAATCCTGATCTTGCATTAAATAGAATGTTAAATTTATCTAGCCGGTGTATTGTGACTTTACCCAATCTTGGCTATTGGAAATGTAGAATAGATCTTTTATCAGGCAAAATGCCCGTTACCCCTTATCTCCCGTCAAGCTGGTATGAAACGGAAAATATACATTTATGCACAATAAGTGATTTTGAAAATTTATGTAAAAAAGAAGGTATAAATATTAAAGATAAGGTTTACATGGATTCAAAAGGAATGCCAAGCAGTATAAAATCTTTTGCTCCAAATCTTCTTGCTACTGAAGGAGTTTATCTGCTTGAAAAATAAAAAAGAAATTCTTGTTGCTTCTTCAAATTTAGGCAAAATTAAGGAATTCAAGAAACTATTTAATGGCTATCAAATTTTCTCATTAAATGACTTCCAAATCGATGACCCTATTGAGGATGGAGATTCTTTTCTTGAGAATGCATTGAAAAAAGCTAAACATGGCGCACTTAGTTCTGGTATGTATACAATTGCAGATGACTCTGGCTTAGTAGTACCAGATTTAAACTTTGAACCAGGAATATATTCTGCAAGATATGCTGGAGATAATGCATCGGACAAAGAAAATAGAGCAAAAATAATAAATAAATTGCATGCTAAAAAAGTTAAATCTCTTGATGCTTATTATGTATGCATTCTTGTTGGAATTAAAAGATTTGATGACCCAATGCCATTAATAAGTGAAGGAAAAATATATGGGAAGGTGTCAGTTAATGAGTCTGGCAATGGTGGATTTGGCTATGATAGGATTTTTTATCCGAATAATTTCTCAGAGTCTATGGCATCAATTAGTCCTGAAATCAAAAATGAAATTAGTCACAGAGCAATTGCTACGAATGAATTTTTAGAAAAATTTAACTTCTAGTTAATTTTTGAAAAAAAAATTGATATATTTTTCTTCCCTCATCTAATCCTCTCGACTCAAATTTAGACAAATTAGATTTTTTTAAAAAAAATTCTTTTAATTCTTTGAAACCAGTATTGCTCTCAAAGATTTCATTAATAATTTCAGCATAGTTTTTCCAATCTGTTGTTATTTGTAGCTGTGCATTTTCTTTCATAACGCTGTGGAGCTTGTTAACAAAATTATTATTAATTAGTCGTCTCTTATGATGTCTTTCTTTAGGCCAAGGATCCGGACATATAATAGTTATTCCATCAAAAATAGGATCTTGTATATCATCTAAAAGTATACGAACGTCATCTGGATATATCATTATATTATTTATGTTGTTTTCTCTTATGCAACCAATCAAAATGCCTATACCCGATCGATATACCTCTGATCCAATGAAAAGAATATTAGGATTTTGAGTAGCTTGATAAATTAAATTCTCAGCATTTCCGAAACCAATTTCTAGGCAACATTTTTTAAATGAGGAAGATTGCGAAATAATTTCCTTTAAATCTGTAATTTGATAATTTTCAAGAAACTTCAAGTTATTTTCTTGTTTTTGTGTTATTCGCCCTTTTCTTTTTACAAAGGATGGTAAAAATTTAAGACGCATTTAGTAAGATAATTAAAGCTTTAAACAAATTGTTCCATAGACACTTTTAACTTCTTTAGAGCTGCATTTTCAATTTGCCTAATTCTCTCAGCAGATACTTTGTATTCATCCGCTAAATCATGCAATGTTGCTTTATCATCTAATAAATATCGCCTTTGTAGGATATCTTTACTTCTATCATCAAGATCTTTAAGGGCTTGCATTAAATTTTCTTTATTTGTGTTTGTCAGTTGATCGTTAGCAACAATTGTTTCTGGATTATATGTTTTGTCTTCGAGATATTGAGATGGAGACATAATCTCATCATCATTGCCAGTTAAAACTGGAGTATCAAATGAAGAATCATTAGATGATAGTCTGTTTTCCATATGAAGCACATCCTTAACCTCAACATTCAGATCAGATGCAATCTTTTCTGCTTCTTCTTTAGTCAACCATTCAAGTGACTTCTTTTTTCCTCTTAAATTAAAGAAAAGTTTTCTTTGTGCTTTCGTTGTTGCAATTTTTACAAGTCTCCAATTCTTTAGTATATATTCATGAATTTCTGCTTTTATCCAATGTACTGCAAATGAAACGAGCTTAACTCCTCGATGTGGATCATATTTATTAACTGCTTTCATCAAACCAACGTTACCTTCTTGGATAATATCGCCGAGAGGCAATCCATATCCTTGATATGATCTAGCTATATGAACAACAAATCTTAAATGATGAATAACTAGCTGTCTTGCTGCATCGAGATCATCTTCTTCATATAGTTTGATGGCCAATTCAAGCTCTTCTTCTTTGGTCAAGATCGGAATAGCATGAACAGAAGACAAATAAGACTCTATATCCTTACCAGGAGTATTGATTTGCGAAGTTTGTAACTGTGTACCCATAATATTTATTATTTATAATCAATTATATCAATTAATTATGATTATAAGGAAATTATACCAACTTTTTAAAAAAATCTCTTAAAAGAGGTAAAAACTCATTTTTTGTTGCCTCATTTTTAAATCCTATGAAGCTAGAATTAAGAATAGTATCTGTTTTCGAATAACTTAATTCATTAAAATCTGGAATCCCTATTATGCTGCCGCCTTTACTCAAAAGAACAGCATGAGCAGCAGCTATATCCCATTCAGAAGTGGGCCCAAATCTAGGATAAATATCTGCAGCATCATCACATAAACAACATAGTTTTAATGAACTTCCCTTATTAACAAGGCTATACTCTATTTTATTTCTGTCTAAGAATTCTAAAAAAAGTTTATCTTCTTGAGATTTATGACTCTTACTCATTACAACTCTTAATTTTGTATTCTTTGTGTTTTCTATAGAAACAGTATTAAAAATTGATCCATGCCAAACTTTTTTTGATACTGGAGCCCCAACAATACCAAATATAGGCTTCCTATTGTGAATTAATGCGATATTTACAGTAAATTCATCTGTTTTATTAATAAATTCTTTTGTTCCATCTAAAGGATCAACAAGCCAATATGTAGAATCTATACTTTTGAGCAATGAGGGTTCGAATGTTTCTTCTGATATTATTTTAAGATTTGGAGTAAGCAATTTTAAATTATTTATTATAATTTCATTAGAGCGTTTGTCTGCGATTGTAAGTGGAGAACCATCTTTTTTGTCTGATTTATCAAAATTTCCACTTTTATAAATTTCCATCACTGCATCATTAGCCTCTTCAACGCATTTTTTTAAATCCGGTAAATATTGATCTATCAGTAATTTATCAATGGTCATTAGTTGCAAATTGTTTCGGTTAATTCATTAAAATTTATTGCTTCAAGAATCTTAAAATGTATTTCAGTATTATCCATTGTTCCAGTGAACAGATGGCTGCCGGGTCCATATGCATAAACGCCTACAGGTATGCCAGTATGTCTACCTGTTCCCCATTGAACTTTAACTGAGCTATCTTCATCTTTTAAAATTTGTAATCCTCCAGTTTCATGGTCCGCTGTTATAACTAACAGTGTTTCTCTATCTTTTGTTACAAAATTTATAAGATCTTTTATAGTATTATCAAAATCTTTAAATTCTTCTATCATCGTAAGTGCATCATTGTCATGTGCAGCCCAATCGATTTGACTGCCTTCACTCATTAGAAAAAAACCTTCGCACTCTTTATTAGCAAGATAATTTAAAGCAAAATTTGTCATTTCCCTTTGTGTTGGTTTTGAAGTTGATCGCACAATGCCATCCTGATCGAATAATCCCAAAACATCTTTTGAGCTTTTAAAATTAACATTTAATAAATCTTTATCCAAAATTAATTCATGAGAATGCTTAATTTCATCGAGATTAAAAAACTCTAACCCGCCTCCTAGAGCAATATTTATCGAAGCACTCAAAAGCTGATTAGCAATTTCATCTTCTTTGTATCTAGAGTCTACATGAGAATAAAAAGCTGCCGGAGTTGCATGCGTTATTGATGATGTTGCAACTAATCCAGAGGCAAAACCTTTTAGATGTAATTTTTCTATAATTGTCTCTAATTCTTTTTTATTCTCATCAACTGAAACATATCTATTTTTTGTTTTAAAACCTGTCGCCCAAGCAGTTGAAGCTGCTGCTGAGTCGGTCACTAAACTATTCTGAGAATGAGTTAATGAAATACCATGGTGCGGCATTTGATCTATAAATAATTTGTGATCTGGCCCGCCAATTGCAATTCTTGATAAAGTAATTTGATTTAGGCCAGTGCCATCTCCAATAACTAAGATAATGTTCTTTGGTACAATGTCATCAGAAAAGTTTTCTAATTTAAGTAATTCTGATTTTTTATTTCCATATGGAATTAATTCAGTTTTTTGTCCACACCCTGAAACAAAAGTTATTATAAAGAATATAACAAAAACTAATCTCATTATAGGTTAAGGTTTTAGAGAATCTTTCCTAATTTCTATTGCATTTTGTTCAGAGCCTGGATCCTTATGATTATATATTGCAGACTCCCATCTCCCATACATTGGGTTTGTAATAACAAACCATTTTTCGCCCCACATTTTTGTATATTTTTCTGCCAGCATTTTTCTCTCAATGTGATAGATATAAGATTCTTCGGCTGACATAAAATCAGTTAACTGGTCTCCAAAAAGAAGCAATATCCTATAATCTTTTGCTATTAGCTCCCTTCTAGCTGTTTTATCGCTAGTCCAACCATTTTCATTTTTCATAAGCAAAACATCAATATCTTCATCAAAAGGAAGCCCAAGCTGAATTAAATTATTTTTTGTTGATTCCTCTAGAGATTCGATTCTATTAGTAACATAGAACACCTTAACATTCTTGGTCTTTGCATAATTCAAAAAGTCATATACTCCAGAGATTAACGTTGCTTTTTCTTCATTAGCCCACTCAACCCATCCATCAGGATACGAAACTCCTGTAATTATTGTTCTTGCCTGAAAGGGCGAGTTATCAAGAACAGTTTCATCAACATCTAAAATAATTGCAGGTTGTTTGTGGCTATAATCGTTCTTCTGCTCTAATGCTGCTGTCCACGAAGTATCTAGCAAAGCTTTGTCTAAAGCTATTTTAGCATTATTGTAAGTTTGGATATTGTTTGCAGAATACTCAGCAGAAGTCTGAGCATATAAAACTGCCAACATAGATTGTTCTTGAAATGATTTATCGTCTTTAGATGCAAATAAATAACTATTCCACATAAAAACAAATATTAAAAAAAGATGAGCTAGTGATTTCATACTACAAGAGCATTATAATGCTAAATAATTACAATTAAGATACAAAAAACATATTTATGGATAATAAAATACAAGAAAATTTGGAACAGTTAAAAAAAATGCTAGTTTTATTGAGCGAAGAAAGAAAAATTGTCATGTCTCATCATAAAACATTTGAACATGTAGAAAAAATGAGAAAGATAGTCGACGAATCTTTAGAGATATCAAAAAAAGGATAAATATGAAAGATTATAAATGCTTTAAATTGGACGTTACGGATCATATAGCCAATCTAGTTCTTTCAAGGCCAGATGAATTCAACACAATGTCAAGAGACTTTTGGATTGAACTTGGGGATATTCTAGAAGAAATTAATAGAAATTCAGATATAAGGGTTGTAATAATGTCTTCAACCGGAAAACATTTTTGTGCTGGAATGGATTTAAGTGCCTTTTCAGATGGAGTAGATAATATCCCTGAAGATAAAAAGCCAGATGATGCAAGAGTTGGTGAAGCTTTATATAGAGTTGCAAAAGAATTACAAGGATATATTTCAAAGCTGGAGGAAATTAGAGTACCAGTAATTACTTCAATTCATGGAGCTTGTATCGGTGGCGCTCTAGATTTAATTACAGCTTGTGACATTAGACTTGCATCAAAAGATGCCTTTTTCTGTATTCAAGAAATAAATATAGGAATGGCTGCTGATGTAGGTACGCTGCAAAGGCTTCCAAAAATTATTCCTGACTCTAAAATGCGAGAAATGGCTTATACAGGAAGAAGAATGTATTCAGAAGAAGCAAAAGAGTGTGGCCTTGTAAGTGATACATACGAAACACAAGAAGAAATGTTAGCTGCTGCAAAAGAATTAGCATCTGAAATTGCATCAAAATCTCCTGTAGCTATATATGGATTAAAGGCTGTCATGAATTATTCAAGAGATCATTCGGTTGCGGATAGTCTTGATTTTAATGCCCTATGGAGTGGCGCAATGTTAAGTCAAACTGATATGAAAGAAGCTATGACTGCGAATTTAGAAAAACGCGATGCAAAGTTTAACAAACTCGTTGATGTAAAAAAATTTAATGAATAAGGTTTAAAGCTTCCTATAAAAAATAGGAGCAGTCGCTGATGAATCTGACTTGGAATATTTATATCCCTCAAGATTAAATTCGTTTAAATCTTCAAAATCGGTTACTTTATTTTTTATTATCCACCGAGCCATCAGGCCTCTTGCCTTCTTTGCATAGAAACTTATTATCTTATATTTACCGTTTTTATAATCTTTGAATATAGGAGATACGAGATTAATATCTTGAGGCAATTTTCCAAGAGCAGAAAAATATTCCTTTGAGGCTAAATTAATCAGAAGGTCTGATTTGTAGTTCTTTAGCTCCTTTAATATATTTTTTTGAATTTTGTCTCCCCAAAAATCATAGAGATTTTTTGTTTTTGTTGTTTCAAGTTTTGTTCCCATCTCAAGGCGATAAGGCTTCATAACATCCAAAGGCCGTAAAATACCATAAAGCCCAGATAAAATTCTTAAATGTTTCTGAGCGAATACAATATCTTGTTTCGATAGACTCTCAGCTTGTAACCCTTGATAGACATCTCCTTTGAAAACCATTAGTGAAGGTTTTGCGTCTTGCTGTATTTTTTTTGATGCGGTCCAACTCTGGTATCTATCAAAATTTAATGTTGCTAATTTATCACTTAACCCCATTAAGGAAGCAATATCTTTAGGTTCCTTTTGTTTTAAAACTTTTATAAGTTCTGACGATTGATTTAAAAAAACAGGCACTGAATGTTTGGCATCTGTTTCAAATTCATAATCAAGTGTTTTTGCTGGTGAAAGTACTATAATCATTAATATATTTTAACTAAAAGATAAAGATTAATTCAATTATGTTTTTAGAAAAACCGATAGATTATTTAGGCAAAGCAGTTTCTATTCTGATTCCAGTAATGACTGGTTTAATGATATTAATAATTGTTTGTAGATATTTTTTTGGAATTGGTTTAACCGGTCTTCAAGAATTAGTCATGTATATGCATGCCTTTATTTTTTTAGGGTGTGCTGGATACGTTCATTACAAAAATGAGCACGTAAGGGTTGACGTGTTTTATAGAAGTGCTTCGAGTAAATATAAGAGTATTGTAAATAAAACTGCAAGTGTTCTTTTTTTAATTCCGGTGTGTTTTATCATTGGGTATTATTCTTTAGAACAAATTGAATTATCTTGGAGAATTAAAGAGACTTCTACAGAGGCTGGAGGTCTCCAGTATACGTATATACAAAAAACGTTCTTGCTTTTATTCCCTATTACCCTATTGTCAACTCTCATCTATCAAACGGTCAAAAATAAATGGAATTAATACCGCTTTTATTGCTAATAGTTGTTTGTGTAGCTTTGATGGCTGGTTATCCGGTTTCCTTTACACTTGGCGGGGTTTCAATAATTTTTGCTCTGGTTTGTATACCTTTTGGTGTTTTCGATATAGCAATTTTTAAAAGCATTCCTATTAGAATCTATGATGGAATTATGACCAATATGACTCTTCTCGCTGTTCCATTGTTTATATATATGGGAACAATCCTAGAAAAATCTGGTATTGCTGCCAAAATGCTGAAGAATATGGCTGCGGCATTTCAAAATAGAAAAGGTGGCCTCTCAATTTCTATTATCATTGTTGGGGCACTTCTCGCTGCTAGCACAGGGATAGTTGGAGCCACTGTAGTAACTATGGGGTTGATGTCTTTACCAATCTTAATTAATCAAGGGTATGAAAAAAGTTTTTCATCAGGCTTAATCGCATCTACGGGCACATTAGGTCAAATCATACCTCCATCCATTGCATTGGTACTATTGGGTGATGTGATGTCAAACGCAAATCAGTATGCTCAAAATAATTGTTTTGGTCCAGAATGCAACAAGCAAACTATAACCGTAGGAGATATCTTTATTGGTGCAATAGTACCGGGAATCTTGATATGTATTGGATATCTTTTATATACGGTATATAAAAATTGGAAGAATAATGGAATCGTTGTTCATTCTAAAAATATCATCACAAAAACTGATCTTGTAAAAACTCTGGTTCTTCCAATTACTTTGATTTTTCTTGTCTTGGGTTCTATTTTTGGAGGGATAGCAACACCAACGGAAGCAGCAGCAATTGGTGCATTTGGGGCATTTATAATTGCATTAATCAATGGCAAAGTAAATTTTGCCTTTATTAAAGAAACCTCAGAAAGAACAGCTGTGGTTTCAAGTATGATTTTTGCAATCCTTGTTGGAGCCTCTATTTTTGCCTTAGTTTTTAAAAACGTTGGGGGAGACGATTTAATAAAACTTATTTTTGACACCCTGCCAGAAGGTAAATATATAGCTTTAATATTCGTGTTAGGGGTTATTTTCTTGCTTGGTTTTATTTTAGATTTTATTGAGATTTGTTACGTTATTATTCCTTTGGTTGCCCCGCCTCTATTGTTAATGAGTCATGACCCAATTTGGCTGGCAATTTTATTTGCAGTTATTTTACAGACTTCTTTTTTAACACCGCCATTTGGATTTTCATTATTTTATTTAAGAGGAGTTGCAGACAAGTCTATAAAAACGAAAGAGATCTATACTGGGGTAGTTCCTTTTATCCTAATTCAGTTAATAGTTCTTATTATTATAATAATCTTCCCAAAAATATTACTCTAATCTAACAATGGGTTTCTGCCCCATTTGTTGACGTCATCTACAGGTGGCATGACTGTTACATATAATTGAAAAATACCGTAAGCGATCATTGGTATAGTTGTAATGATGCCAGCAGTTATTAAAGCAGGAGAGAATTCTCCTCCATATAAGAGTATATCCTCAATTCGAAACACAAACCAAAATATTACAACTGTCCATGGGATTGCAATTATGTAACCTACTGCAACCCACCATCCTGAAAAACCTCTATCATGAAACCTTCTAACAGCCAAAGACATCAAACCAATGAGAGTTACTAACGACAATAGATTGGTTAAATTAATAATTTCGGATACGATGACAAGAGGCTCTGAGTAGTCATCAATATTATCAATTCCAAGAGATATACTTAAAAGAATCGTCCAAAATACGACATCTATTATGCCGCAAACAAAGCTTGCTATAACCATTGCTAGAACAAACCACCAATACTCACTTCTGCTTGCCCTGCCACTAAAATTAAAATAGTTAGCAATAAAAAGTTTTACCGCA
>MDTE01176828.1_pt1 | contig 40972 bp, 38 predicted proteins | sample 811231 | NCBI WGS metagenome assembly MDTE01 (sample SAMN05326651, study PRJNA326480) | marine metagenome | isolation source: seawater | place: Indian Ocean: Red Sea | collected 2010
CACTGAAGTTCGCCATGCCCGGGCACGAAGCATTCCAGACCGGCTGGAACGTATAGGCCAGCGGGGTCACGACGTGCGGATAGTTGGAATACTGTCCGGCCGTTTCCATGGTCTTGGAGAAATCACTCCAATAGCCCGAATCGAGCTCCACGAAAGCACCACGCTTGGCGGCCTGGTCGAAGAAACCTGGGGCCGAGACGAGGATCATATCAACCGTGAACTTGCCGGCTTTAATCTCCTGACGCACCTGGGCCACCGTGGCGCCGGTGCCCTTGCGCAGGCTGGCAAACTTGAAGTCGTCGCCGAGGCCATAGCGCTTCTTGAACGCGGCACCCATGCGCTGGGCCGTGCGATCACTGAACAGCGGGTTGATGATGGTCACGGCACCTTCCGCCTTGGCACCGGCGATCAGCGCCTTTTCCTGAGCGTTAAGGTGGCCATCTGCCTGTGCTACCGAGCCGGCCGCGATAAGGGCGACCGCCGAAATGGCACCCGCCCACAATGTCTTACGATGAGATTTCATCGATTTCCTCTCCCTGTTTTTCATTAATTAACAAAACAAAACGATTTTTCTTTTTGTGTAACCGATTTGTGAGCGAGATAAAAGGGCTGTCTCGCGCTCATCCTTATCGCCCTTAGCCCTCACCACGCCGGCCATTTACCGATTCTAGATTTAGGTGATCGGACTTCAGAATCAGGACCTGCCATCCGTTCAATCCCCAAACCTTGGCCCGTATCGTTCGTGCAACGGACACACAATTTCCGACAACACGTGGCTAACGGTCGCTTGCCCTGCTCGACGACATGGCCACCCACGCGTCCTTGATAGTCAGGGTTGTTGTAATACTGGAGCGTGATCCAACCAATGGCATTGCCCACTGCGGGCGATGCCAGCGCCAGGTCGATGAGGAAGCGACGGCCGTCGAGCATACCCGGGCGCCGCCGGTCGTGCAGTTCCTCGCTCACCTCAAAATTGATATCGACCCCGTCGAAAACGACTGCATGGTCTATCTGGATAATGAAATGATCATCGAGATCGGCAAAATATGCGGTGCCGGAGATGATCGCCGACGTAGAGCCGCGCGACCAGCATTAGGTTTGCGCCGGACCTGCCCGCTCAGTCGAAGAACACGAAGGCGCGGGTCTCGATGGTCTCGCGCGGCGCCGGTTCGGCCGGGGCCGCCGGATCCTCGAAGGCGGAATGCAACGCAAACCGCGCGGTGCCGTCGGTCAGCGTATCGTAGTTCTTGAACAACAGGACCTCGTCCCGGGTCATGCGCGGGAACCAGTACCAGCGGTTCCTGTCATCATAGGCGGCATGGCGCGTCGCGCTCGACCGCGCGTACTCGAAGGACGGTTCGGGGCGTATCGGCGCCTCGCGACGGGTTGAGATGAGCATCTCTTCATCGATCGTGCGCGAATCGCACACGGTCAGGGGCCATTGCTCGATCGTCCCGGCCATGGACCGCCAGGCGTTCACGATCGCGAACCGCCCCTGCAACCGCTCTTCGGCGGCATCACCGAACTTGTCGCGCATACGCTGAAAGGCAGACACGTCATCATAATCGCTGTGCGGCGCCGGCACCGGATCGCGTGATCCGTATTTCTCGCGGTGGGATGCCCGGGTCGAGCGCCTGGTGTGGTCGAACACGACCGCCTCGCGGGCCCCGGCAGCCTCGGCGATCAGCTTCTCGATTTCGGGTGCGTAGATTTCCGCGAGCTGCGCGTCGTCGTTGAAGTCGCTCACCGCGGTGACCCGCTCGGAAAACGCAAAGCCTTCCACATCGAGGGAGAATGAGTCGGCTCGCAGGCGTCCGTTGGAAATGGTCACCGACCGGGGTTCACGCTTGCCCTGGACGCTGACGATACTGTCGTTCGAACCGGTCTGCTTGAAAACCGGCGTCTCGCTCGTATCCACCAGATAGTTGAGCGGTGCCTCGATCTCGGGCAGCGACATCACATCGTGAACCTCACTGTTCATGGCGGGCACCTCCGGACACCAGTTTAGGACCGACAAACACTACGAGTCCACGAACGGCACCGGCACCCTGCCAGGCACCACGAACGAGTCTGGGATGGAGAAGGAAATGGTGGGCGCGGTAGGGATTGAACCTACGACCCCTTCGATGTCACCGAAGTGCTCTCCCGCTGAGCTACGCGCCCCACCTGATGCGGACTTTTGCGCCGCGGCAACGGATGTTCGAACCGCAGCAGGGCCGGGTGATACACCGCACCCCGGACAATGGCAAGGCCCCGGCGAGAACGCACGCCGACACCCTCTGTCCGTGCCCTAACGCTTGTACTCGATCTCGTAACCGATCACGTCCGTGTCGCCGGTGTTCACCGCGTTGTGCTCGACAGGCGCCTTGTAGGATCCCGCCTTTCCGGGCTCGTAGGTGAATACCTTCTTGCTACCATCGGCGAAGTGGGACGTCAGCTCGCCTGGCGTCAGGTAGATGACGACATAGTCGAGTTCATGGGTGTGCCAGCCGGTCTGCTCACCCGGCCGGATCGTGTACTTGATGATCCGGGAACGGTCATCTTCATGTACGAGTTCACTCGGCGAAGCCGTGCGATCATCGGAATCAGGCGTGTATTCGGGCGTCGCCGCCACTTCTGCAGTGCTCGACATCGTCACCTCCCAGTCTCGTCACTATTGGTCGGGCGGCATTATACCGACAAAGACGCTTCTGTCAGGCGACCTGCTGTTCGAGGATGCCGTCGACATTGTCGACCAACTCGCGCAGATGGAATGGCTTGGAAAGAACCTTGGTGTCGCCCATCTCCTCGCGCGCGTTCATGGCAACGGCTGCAAAGCCGGTAATGAACAGGACTTTCAGATCAGCGTTCACCCGGCTGGCCTGCCGGGAGACCTCGGTGCCGTCAATCCCCGGCATCACGATATCCGCGATCAGAAGGTCATAGGCACGCGCACCGACCGCATCCAGCGCCGAAAGGCCGTCCGGCACTGTTGTCACCTCATGGCCGCTGCGCTCAACCGCGCGGGCCAGGAATTCCCGCATCGACTGATCGTATTCGGCCAGCAAAATTCGCGCCATGGAACCAATATCTCGTGAAACGGTGACAAGTTGACACCCACATATTACGCACCGGCGTGAGGTTATGGCCAACGGGTTTCCAAGGTGTGAAGAAAGCCACCGGAGACCGCGCGAAGTCAGACAGGCCGGGCCTCCGGGCTGAAATGATCCGCGGTCGTGTCAAGGGTGACAGCCCGTCCGCTTTTCGTTACATGGGTTGGATTATGGACTGCGAATCCGTCAACGATTCTGACGCCGCGATCGAGATTCTCGCGCCCGTCGAACAGATTGCGCCCCTGGTGTTTTCATCACCGCACAGCGGGCGGGTGTACCCGGCTGACTTCCTTGCAGCCTCGAAGCTCGATTCCAAGGCGATTCGCCGGTCCGAGGATTCCTTTGTCGATGAACTGTTCGCACAAGCGCCACACCTCGGCGCGCCGTTGCTGAAGGCGTTGTTCCCGCGCGCTTACGTCGACCCGAACCGCGAACCCTACGAACTCGACCCATCCATGTTCATCGAGCCGCTGCCGGCGTTCGTCAACAGACGCTCGCCGCGCGTGGCGGCAGGTCTCGGCACGATTGCGCGCGTGGTCGCGAACGGCGCTGAAATCTATTCCAGCAAGTTGGCCTTCGACGAGGTCTGCGCCCGGATCGAGCGCTACTACCAGCCCTATCATGAAGCGTTGGAGGATCTGATCAACCAGACCCGCATGGCATTCGGTAGCTGCATTCTGATCGATTGCCATTCGATGCCCTCCGTCGGTGGGCCGATGGAAAACGACGCCGGGCGCCGGCGTCAGGTCGACTTTATTCTCGGTGACGCGCACGGCCGTGCCTGCAATCGGTCCCTGACGCTGCTGGTCGAGGAAACATTGCGCGAGATGGGATATTCGGTGGTTCGCAACGCGCCCTACTCCGGCGGTTTCATCACCCGCAACTATGGCCGGCCCGAGACCGGTGTTCATGCCCTGCAGATCGAAATCAACCGGGCGCTGTATATGGACGAACGCACGTTCGAGCGCAGCGAAGGCCTGGCAAAGGTCGCGGAGAATATGAGCACTCTGGCCGCCCGACTGGCGGCGCTTGAACCCGCGGCACTCGCCGCCTGAGACGACGTTCTTGTCGAACACCGCACAGAGCCTGCGCGACGCGCAATCTGATGACGCCCCGGCGATCCAGGAGATCTACGCCGAGCACGTGCTCACCGGGCTCGCCTCGTTCGAAGAGACACCACCCGACAGCAACGAAATGCGGCGGCGTATGGAGGAAATCCGCGCCGCCGGGCTCCCCTACCTCGTGGCCGAACTGGATGGAAAGGTCAGCGGATTCGCCTATGCCAGCCCGTTCCGGAACCGATCGGCCTATCGCTATACGGTCGAGGATTCGGTCTATATTGCCGGCGACGCCCTTCATCGCGGATTGGGCAGAGCGCTCCTTGGTGCCATCATCGAGCGCTGCACGGCGCTGGGTTACCGCCAGATGATTGCGGTGATCGGCGACAGCGCCAACGATGCCTCGATCGGATTGCACGCCCATTTGGGCTTTATCATGAGCGGGACGATGCCGGCGGTCGGCTTCAAGTTCGGGCGCTGGGTCGATTCGGTGCGTATGCAGCGCGCCCTGGGCGCCGGTGCCGACACCCCGCCCGACGATGTGAATACCGACGGCTGACGATAAACACATGAAACCGCGCCGTCGGCGCACTACCTGATAGGGTGGAGCAGCAAGCCATGACGGACAACCACGGCACACATTCGGTCGACGACGTCGTCATCGACCAGGGCTAAGGAAGTTATACGGACCAGAACCACGCCGTCTGGGGTAATCTCTTTCGAAGGCAGAACGAACTGCTTCCCGGCTAGGTCTGCGACGAGTTTCTCGAGGGTCTGCAGATCCTCAATGTCGGGGCCGATCACATTCCCGACTTTGCAGACCTGTCGGACCGATTGAGCGCCCGGACAGTCTGGTCCATCGTCGCGGTCCCCGGTCTGATACCCGAGGACATCTTCTTCGCCCTTCTCGCCACACGCCGATTTCCGGTTACGAACTTGATCAGTTCGCGCGAACAGCTGGACTATCTGTAGGAACCCGACCTGTTTCACGACCTGTTCGGGCATGTCCCGCTGCTGACCAACCCGTTCTTCCCCGACTATATGGCGGCCTGAAGGCGTTGCGCCTCGATGCGATCGATATGCTGGCCCGGCTCTACTGGCATACGGTCGAGTTCGGCCTGATCTCGACGCCGTCGGGTCTGCGCATCTGCGGAGCCGGGATTGTCTCGTCGAAAGGAGAGAGCCTGTACAGCCTCGAGGATCCGAGGCCCAACCGCATCGCGTTCGACCTCAAGCGCATACTGCGCTCGCGGTATCGGATCGACGACTTCCAGGAATCGTACTTCGTGATCGAATCCTTCGACGAACTCGTCAAGGCGACGGCACCGGACTTCACGCCCGTCTATGAAGAGGTTCGGGGTTACGAGGAAATACCCATCGGCGCCTTGCTGCCCACCGACCAGCCGGTTCCGGCCTGACGGGGCAAAAAAAGGGCCGTGGAAACCACGGCCCGAAGTCAAAGGGAGGAAACGCCTTAAATCGGCATCGCTGTACGATACCGCAAAGCAACATTTATATTTCGCGCTCGCAATATACAAGTGTGGGCATACAACTTCTTAAATTTAAACGAAAAGGACGAACTTCAATTTCGTCGCGTAATATTATTTCTCAAAATTCTCGCAATGCAAAACTAGATTTCTGCCTAGGCCGGACGACCTTGCGAATGGCACGGTGTTTGCTCCGTTTATCGCGCTATGCCTGTGTCGAAATCTCATCTCTGCCGGCCTATACGGCACGCGTTACTCGTCCTGGGTCTCGTCGCGCCGATCTCCATCGTCTCGCCGGCAAGCGCCAACCTTTTGAATTCCCATAATATTTGTGCGGCCGCGATCCAGAAAGTCGAGCGTGCCCAGAAGAGTCCTGCTACCTTGATTACCGCGATCTCGCAGATCGAGTCCGGCCGCTGGCGCAAATCGGAGGGGGCAGTTCTCGCCTGACCCTGGACCGTGACGAACGGCAAGGATGGGAGATTCTTTCCGACCAAGACCGCCGCGATCGAACATGTTCGCAGCTTGAAGGCCATTGGTATTCGAAACATCGATGTTGGTTGCATGCAGATCAACCTGCTGCACCACCCCAATGCCTTCGACGACCTCGAAACCGCTTTCAATCCGTCGGCGAACGCGACCTATGACGCGCGGTTCCTGAACAAGCTGTTCGGCGCCCACAAGTCGTGGAGCGAAGCGATTCGTCGGTACCGTTCGAGCACCGCGAAGTTTCACAGGCCCTATCACGCTAAGGTCGAGGCTGCCTTGAAGATCACGCGGCTTGGACCGGCGGAACCGCACCGGCAATCGGTCATCGCGCGCCATCTCGCCAAGCGCGTCCGGCACGCAAAGCCTAACTGGCAGCGGCGCATTAGGAACACCCTTTCGACGCCCTGGCGCCTTGGACGTCGGCGTCGGTGCATGGCATGGTACTCGCCAGTTACAAGGAAGAGACGGCACGATGAACGCGCTTGCCGCAGACCTTCATGACGATGCCGAATTTACGGTTGCGGCACAGGATAACAGTTGGCTGCTGACCCTGTCCGGTAGCTGGACGACGGCCGCGATCGGCGCGATCGACGGACGGCTTCGTGACCTGAAATTGCCGTCGTCTGGCACGGCCACGATCAACATGGCCGCGATCACAAAGCTCGACACCGCGGGTGCCTGGCTCATTCACCGAACCGAACTTGCGCTAGCGGCAAACAAAGTCGAGCTGCAGTTCCAGAGCGCCTTGCCGGCACATGCAAGCCTGCTCGAGACGGTGCGCGCCAATGACGAAGACTGCCCCGACCCCCCGGAGCCGGTAAATGCCTTCGTGGCCATGGTCGAACGTGTCGGCCGCGCCACATCACAGGCAGCGGACGAAGGACGCGATCTGGTCAATTTCCTCGGCCATGCCGTGATCGTGCTGGTTCATTCGATTGTCCGGCCGGGCCGGGTCCGGATGACGTCGCTCGTTCATCACATCGAACAGGCCGGCCTTAACGCCGTTCCCATCGTCGGTCTGATCTCGTTCCTGATCGGGATTGTGCTGGCCTTCCAGGGCGCCGAACAACTTGCGAAGTTCGGCGCCGAGATCTTTACCGTCAACATCGTCGCCCAGGGCGTGTTGCGTGAAATGGGCGTCCTTCTCACCGCGATCATGCTTGCCGGCCGTTCGGGCAGCGCCTTCACAGCGCAGATCGGCACCATGAATGTCCGCGAGGAGGTCGACGCGATGCGCACCATCGGGCTCGACCCGATGCAGATTCTGGTCCTGCCTCGTTTGTGGGCGCTGGTGATCAGCCTGCCGCTGCTGACATTCTTCGCAAACGTCATGGGTCTGTTGGGCGGCGCGATCATGGCCACGGTCGTCCTCGACCTAACCTTCTTTCAGTTTGCCCGGCAATTGAGCGGTGCAGTGACACTTTGGACCTTCTGGATCGGTCTGATAAAGGCACCGGTGTTCGGTTTCATCATCGGACTGGTCGGCTGCTACGAAGGAATGCGGGTGACTGGCAGCGCGGAATCCGTCGGCCGCATGACCACTCGGGCGGTGGTGGAATCCATCTTCCTGGTGATCGTGCTCGATGCCCTCTTCTCGATCCTGTTCGCCGTACTGGGGGTCTAGGTCATGTCCATAGCCCCAGCTTCCGCCGCCGGCCCGGTGATCCGCATCCAGGGCCTGTGCACCCAGTTCGGACAAACTGTCATCCATGACGGCCTCGACCTAGAAGTCGAGAGCGGCGAGATCATGGGCATCGTCGGCGGTTCGGGGACGGGCAAATCGGTGCTGATGCGCACAATCATAGGCCTTAACAACGCAGCCGCCGGGCAGATCGAACTGTTCGGCCAGGATGTGACGCGTTGCAGCGACGGCGATCGCCGGGCCGTCCAGCGGCGCGTCGGCGTCCTATTTCAGGACGGCGCTCTATTCAGTTCGATGACCGTCGCACAGAACATCATGGTCCCGCTGTCCGAACACACAGACCTGTCGAGCGACCTGGGGCAGGAAATCGCGGAGGTGAAGATCAATCTGGTCGGCCTTCCGACCGACGCCGCAAACAAATACCCCTCGGAATTGTCGGGCGGCATGCGCAAACGTGCCGGTTTGGCGCGGGCACTGGCTCTCGATCCCGAAATTCTGTTCCTTGACGAGCCGACCGCGGGACTCGACCCGATCGGTGCCGCGCGCTTTGACCGTCTGATCGGCGACCTGCGTGATGCACTCGGATTGACCGTCGTTATGGTGACCCACGACCTCGACAGTCTGCATGCAATCTGCGATCGGATTGCCGTGCTGCTCGACAAACGCATCCGGGTCGGCACAATGCATAGCCTGATGGCCGATGATCATCCTTGGCTGCACGACTATTTCCACGGCCCGCGTGCACGCGCGGCGATTACGACAAACATGGAGCCGGACCGGACCTAACGATGGAAACCCGCGCAAACTATCTTCTTGTCGGCAGCTTCGTCCTGTTGATCGTCGCCGGAACCGTCGTGTTCATTCTCTGGCTCGCGAAATTCCAGTTCGACCAGCAGTTCACACGCTACGACATCCATTTCCCCGGCTCTGTCAGCGGTCTAAAGGTCGGCAGTACGGTCGAACTCAATGGCATCCCCGCCGGCGAGGTGATCGACATCCGGATTGATCCTGACGATGTTGAACAGGTGAAGGTCACGATCGAGGTGCCGGCGGAAACACCGGTGCGCGAAAATACGCTGGCGAACCTGCAGCTCAAGGGAATCACCGGCGGTGTGTCGATCCAGCTGACCGGCGGCACCCAGCAAGCGCCACCGCTGCGCCCACGGCCCGGAGAGAAACGGGCCCTAATCGCATCGCAGTCTTCCACCCTGGAACAGTTCCTCGAAGGTGCACCGGAGCTCATGGAAGGACTGCAAACGCTTTTAGCGCGTGCCGCCGCGTTACTGGGCCCCGACAACCAGAACGCATTCTCGCAAATCCTGGCAAACGCAGCGGCCCTGTCTGGCGCCTTGGCGGCACGGACCGAGGATATCGAGCTGCTAATCACAGAGGCGTCGGGGACAATGGCCAACCTGAAAACGGCGAGTGAAGCCATGCAGATGCTTGCCGTGCGCGCCGAAACAACTTTGGCGTCCGTCGGCGATGCCGCCAGCACGGTCTCCTCGACGGTCGAGGTGAGCCAGCCTGACATCGTGGCGCTCATCAAGGATTTGCGCAATACATCGGAATCGATCACCCAGATGACCCGGGAAATGAATGCGCTCGTCGAAGAAAATCGCCCGCCCTTGAGGGACTTCACGGGCGAGGGCCTCTACGAACTCACTGGGTTCCTGACCGAGGCGCGGGCGCTGATCGACGGGCTCGAACGTGTGGCGACGCAAGTGGAACGGGATCCCGCCCGCTTCCTGTTCGGCAACCAGCAGCAGGGCTATGAAACACCAAACTAGACACGATATCTCCGACGGCCTCGGCCAGCCCGCCCCGCGGCGCGCGTTCCTGCGCAGTTTCGGTGCACTTTCGCTGGCCACCGTTCTGGGCGGGTGCGAAGTGGGCGGACTTTTGCCCGGCCAGGGCCCGCCGCCTCGGCTATTCCGGCTCTCGCCCAAGAGCACGTTCGGCGACAACCTTCCCGAAGTCGACTGGCAGCTGGTGGTCGAGGAACCGAAGTCACCTACGGGCCTCAACACCACACGGTTACCGTTGCACAGGCGCGCCATGGAACTCGAGTACTATGCACGGGCGAACTGGACCGACCGAGCGCCCGCCATGGTGCACACGCTGGTTCTGGAATCGTTCGAGAATTCGGGGCGTATCATCGCCGTCGGCCGGGAATCCCTGGGCCTACGATCCGATTTCGTCCTGAAGCTTGATCTCCGCGAGTTCCAGACCGAGTACACACGCGACGGGCAGCCCGACGCCCATGTACAGATCAATGCGAAACTTGTGCAAATGCCCCAGCGCACGATCATCGGGTCCAGGCGGTTCACTGCACGGGTCAGTGCGAAAGCCGACAATCTTGAAGAGATCGTCGCAGCATTCGACGACGCGCTTGGCAAGGTTCTGAAAAAGCTTGTCGGCTGGACACTGACATCCGGCCAGAAGGCGGTCGACGGTTAGGCGATTATTCCTGGGTGTTCAGCGCATTCTGCACGAATCTCACCAGGACCCGCAGTGGCCGCGGTTTGTCGACCACCGCGAAAATCTCGAGGCCTTCCTCAGTCGCACGCTTTACCTAATCTGCATATGCGAACATCAGGATGATCTTGGGCTTGTAGTCGAGATTGACCGCAAGCTGCGCAGCCTTGATCTTATCGAGACCCGGTATCCGGACATCCATGGAAACGTTTTTTACGTGCGAGGCGTCAGACATTCAGCACCCGTCGATAGCAACGGGCCAAATGCTTCATCGCAGGTCAAATTATTGAAAAACAAAATAATGGCAAGTTAGCCCCAGAGCTCGGAACGCGGCGGCATGATGGTGCTCCTGTGAACTTCCAGCCCCGGTTCGCGATCGGTTGCAAGCAGAAGCGGCCCATCCAGATCGACAAACTCCGCCTGCTGAGCAACCAGCATCGCGGGTGCCATCGCCAGGCTGGTGCCGACCATGCATCCGACCATGACGCGAAAGCCCGCCGAACGGGCAGCGCGCGAAGCGCTCATTGCCTCTGTCAGACCGCCGGTCTTGTCCAGCTTGATGTTCACCACGTCGTACTTGTCCTGCAATCCAGCCAGGCTTGAGCTGTCGTGAAACGATTCATCGGCGCACACCGCGACCGGCCGATCGAGGTCTGACAGAACGCCGTCTTCGGTTGCCGGAAAGGGCTGCTCGATCAACTCGACGCCGAGATCGGCAAGCGCGGGCACAATCTCGCAGTAGATCTCCGCATCCCAGGATTCGTTGGCATCAACGATCAATCGTGCATCACCCGCCTGCTTGCGCACGGCCCGCACACGATCCAGGTCGCCCGAACCCGTCAGTTTCAGCTTGAGCAACGGCCGGTCCGCATTCGCGGCCGCTTCCCGGGACATGTCGTCCGGCCCGGCCGCACTCAGCGTAAAGGCCGTCTCCACGGGTGCTGGCGCGTCTGCTCCCATCAGTGACCAAACCGGCCGTCCCGCGGCCTTGGCCTCAAAGTCCCACAACGCGCAGTCGATGGCATTTCGCGCCGCGCCCGGCGGCAATATGTCCCGGAGGCCAACGCGGTCGAGTCCCACCTTCACATTCGGCGCCACCGTCAGAATATCGTCGAGAACAGACTCCGGCGTCTCTTCATAGCGGGCATTGGGTCCACATTCACCGCGTCCGACGATATCGCCGGAAGAAACCGTTGCCGTCACAACAATCGTTTCAGTTTTGGTGCCGCGGGAGATCGTAAACGGACGAAGCAACGGGAAGGTCTCGATCTCCGCGGACAGATCCAGCATTTCGCCTCAACCACCGATCATGTTGTCGACGATCGGCGCCATACCCTCGCGGACCGGGTCGACGGCGGGTATTTCGAAACGGTCGGTGAGCTGCTGCAGCAGTTCCCAGCGCGCGGCATCGTTCTCCATCACCGATGTGTTGATGGCGATCCCGACGCAGGCAACATCGGGGTTGGTGAGACGGGCGGCAGACAGATGGCCTTCCATGCAATCACCGATATCCGGCAACGGCTGGTGCGGCAGACCGCGCATGTGGGTCCGGGTGGGTTCATGGCAGAGGATCAGTGCGTCGGGCTGGGCACCGTGCACGAGCCCCATGGTGACACCGGCGTAGGATGGATGAAACAACGAACCCTGTCCTTCGATCAGGTCCCAATGCTCCGGTTCATTTGCCGGCGCCAGCCATTCCGTCGCCCCTGAAATGAAATCGGATACAACCGCATCGACGGAGACGCCGGACCCGGCAATGAATATCCCGGTCTGGCCCGTGGCGCGGAAATCGCAATCCATGGCGCGCCCGGACATCTCCTGCTCGACCGCGAGTGCTGCGAACATCTTACCAACCGAGCAGTCGGTCCCAACGGTCAGCAGCCGTTTTCCAGGGCGGCGCGCACCCGTCCCCACGTCGAACGTCTCGGTGGGGTGTCGGACATCGAACAGACGTGCATCATTTTCTGCGGCCGCAGCTGCCACCTCTGGGATGTCCGCGATCCGGGCGTGCAACCCGGACGCCACGTCCATCCCGGCATCGATCGCCGCGAGGATCGTCGCTATCCAGCTTTCCCCGATGACGCCTCCTCGATTGGCCACGCCGATCACCAGCGTCCGCACGCCGGCGGCGGCCGCGTCGGTAATGGACATTTCGGGCAACCCGAGGTCCGCGTCGCAGTCGTCCAGCCGCAGCTGGCCGACACACCAGTCGCGGCGCCAATGGACGATACCCTGTGCCGTTTTCGCGGCCAGCTGGTCCGCCGCATCTCCAAGAAACATCAAATAGGGATGTTCGATTTCCACAGCCCGTCTCTCCTCTACGTGCCCTCCCCGGTGCGGTTGCTGAGCCGCATCGGGGAACGCTATTGTCCGCACTTCACTCGTGCGGAGATACCTCCCAATGTTTACCACACGCCCAGAGATCCGTGGCACACACGGCATGGTCGCCTCGACCCACTATCTGGCAACCATGGCGGGGTGGCGCATACTCGAACTTGGCGGCAACGCCTTCGATGCTGCCGTCGCCACGGGGCTCGCGCTGCAGGTCGTACACCCCTATCAGAACGGACCGGGCGGTGATCTCCCCATCGTCTTGTACAACGCGCAAACGAGCAAGGTCGAGGTCATCTGCGGCCAGGGGGTCTCCCCCGCAGCGGCGACCATCGACACCTACCGAACCCTGGGCCTGGACCTGGTACCCGGCACCGGGCTGCTGGCGCCGTGCGTGCCCGGCGCCTTCGGCGCCTGGATGCTGCTGCTGCGCGATTATGGGCGGCTTTCCCTGCGTGACGTCATCGAACCCGCGATCGGATACGCCCGGGACGGCTATGCCGTGGTCCCGATGATGCGCTCCATCATCGAAGGCGTGGCGGAACTGTTTCGCACGGCCTGGCCAAGCTCAGCCGAAACCTGGCTGGTCAACGGCGAGGCGCCGGTTGTCGGCAATCAACACCGCACGCCGGTGCTCGCCGCAACATATCAAAGGCTGCTGGACGAGGCGGAGGCCGCCGGCGGCGATCGCGAAGACACGATCGAGGCCGCCCACCGTGTGTTCTACGAAGGCTTTATCGCCGAGGAGATCGACCGGTTCTGCCGGGAAACGAAATGGCTGGATTCGTCCGGCCGGCCCCATGGCGGCTTGCTCACCGGCGACGACATGGCCAACTGGCGCGCAACGGTGGAGGAACCGGCGACCTATGACTATGCCGGCCACACGATCTGCAAGCCCGGCGTGTGGAGCCAGGGGCCCGTCTTTCTGCAGCAACTGGCGCTCCTCAAGGGTTTCGACATCGCCGGAATGGACCCTCTGGGACCCGACTTCGTCCACACCCAGGTCGAGTGCGCAAAGCTGGCCCTGGCCGATCGCGAAGCCTGGTACGGCGACCCGGCGGTCAACGACGTGCCCATCGAGACGCTGCTATCCGACGGCTACAACGATGCGCGGCGTGCAATGGTGGCGGACACGGCTTCGCTCGACTTCCTGCCGGGCGCACCGGACGGCCGAAATGCCAGCCTTGCGGAGTTCGCAATCCTCGACCCGGAGCTGGAGACCGCACCCAGCGCGGGCGAACCGAACGCGGCGCAGGCCGGCGTGGGTGAGCCCAACGCCGCCAGCAGTGCAAACGGCGACACGGTGCATTGCGACACGGCCGATCGCGAGGGCAACATGGTTGCGTGCATGCCCAGCGGCGGCTGGCTGCAATCGTCCCCGACCATTCCGTCACTGGGTTTTTGCCTTGGGACCCGCGCCCAGATGTTCTGGCTGCAGGAAGGTTTCCCGACGACCTTGCAGCCCGGCATCCGGCCCCGGACAACGCTAAGTCCGACTTTGGCCATGCGCGACGGCGAGCCCGCGCTCGCATTCGGAACCCCCGGTGGCGATGCTCAGGATCAATGGGCGCTGACCATGTTCCTGCGCCACATCCATCACGGCTACGACCTGCAAGCCGCCATTGACGCCCCCAATTTTCACACCGATCATCTTCCGTCGAGCTTCTACCCCCGCACGTTCCAGCCGGCCGTGGTGAAGGCCGAGAGCCGGTTTCCGCAAGACACCATCGCCGCGCTCAGGGAACGCGGACACCGGATGACCCTTGTCGGCGATTGGGCCTCCGGCCGGATGACCGCCGTGGGTCGCGAACGCGGTGAGCATGGCTGGATCCTGAAAGGCGCAGCACACCCGCGCTTTCAGGAAGCCTACGCCGTCGGCCGGTAACCCGACCCACCCGGGATGGCCAGACCGGCGAGTGGAAGCGAGGGGCTGCGGGGACAAGTGCGACGCGGTCCCTATGGCCGGATCTGGAACCTTTCCTGGCCCACCATCCTGTCGAATTTGACGGTGCCCATGCTGGGTGCCGTCGACACCGCCGTCATGGGTCACCTCCCGGACCCCGCCTATGTCGGCGGAGTCGCCATCGGCAGCATGATCTTTGCGTTCCTGTATTGGGGCTTCGGCTTCCTGCGCATGGGCACATCGGGGTTCACGGCCCAAGCAAACGGGCGCGCCGATGGCACCGAGATCCGATCGGTCCTGGCGCGCGCGCTCCTGATTGGAGCCGCCGCCGCCCTGGTCTTGCTGATGGCACAATTCCCGCTGCGCGCCCTCGCCCTGCAGATCATCGAAGCGGCGCCGGACGTGGAACAGCTGGCGCGCGCCTATTTCGACATCCGCATCTGGGGCGCACCGGCGACGCTCGCCAACTATGCGATCCTCGGTTGGATGCTGGGCATGCAGTACGCTCGTGCCGCGCTCGCCATCCAGATCATCATCAACGGGTTGAACGCGGCCCTCGATATCTGGTTCGTCGTCGATCTAGGCTGGGGCATCGAGGGTGTGGCCCTGGCAACGGCGCTGGCCCAGTACACGGGCGCCGCGGCAGGGCTGATCGTGATCGCGCTGCGGTTAAGGCACATCGAAGGGAACTGGGTTCGAGACCGGATATTCGATCTGGTCGCCCTGGGCGCCCTGTTTCGGGTGAGCCGCGACATATTCATTCGCACGCTTGCGATGATCTTCGCATGGTCATTGCTGACCTGGTCGGGCGCGCGTCTGGGCACAACCACGCTGGCCGCAAACGCGTTGCTGATGAATTTTCAATCCTTCCTGGCCCACGGGCTGGATGGCTTTGCTCACGCCACGACGGCGCTGGTGGGCGAAGCCGTCGGCGCACGCAACCGCCGTGCCCTGCGCGCGACCGTCATCGCATCCACGTTCATGGCCGGCTGCGTGGCGGTCGGGTATGCGGTGGTCTATGCCGTGGCCGGACCGCGCCTGTTGAGCGTGCTGACCAGCATCGACCCCCTGCGCGATTTCGCGGCGGATTTTCTGCCCTGGATGACTCTCTCACCGCTGCTTTCGGTCTGGGCCTACCAGCTCGACGGAATTTTCATCGGCGCCACGCGGGCCGCCGAAATGCGCAATGCGATGATTGTTTCGGTAGCCGCCTACACCGTCTTGATCTTCACCCTGCCCCAATTCTGGGGGAATCACGGGCTATGGGCAGCGGTGATGGCGTTCATGGTACTGCGTGCCGTGACCCTTGCGATCTACTATCCACGACTTGAGCGGATGGTCGCGGAATAGCCACAAACTGCTGATACTGTTACGAAAAGTTTATCGAAACGAGTGATCGTTTGTTGACACGAACCGTGGCGTTTCGCATCTTCGCCAGCAGTCGGCGACTCGATACAAATGATTTGCCGACATTTGATTCGGGCGAGGGAATCGGCACTTGACGTTCGATCTGCGAAGAAAACCCGGGCTGGCCGGCATTGTCGCGGTTGTATTGCTGCTGCCGGCACTGGCCTATGTCGCCGGTGCAATTGTCGGCAACGGCACGGAACGGGACGCACCCGCCCAGGTCGAAACCACTGCCGCCCCGCCGGCCCCGGCCCCCGAACCGGTTATCGTCGCCAAGCTGGAACCGCCGAAGCCGATTGTCCGCACCATGGCAATCGAGAATGGCGACAATCTCATGGATGTTCTGGTGAACGCAGGTGCGGAACGCGCCGAAGCCCATGTCGCGATCCAGTCTCTGAAAGGTGTCTACGATCCACGCCGAGACTTGAGGGTCGGAGACAAACTCCAGGTCACACTCGGGCCCGTGTCGATGGAACCGACGACCCAGACCGAGGGTCTCGACTATTACCTGTCCTCGCTTCGTCTCCCGGTGACATATGACCGCGAGGTCCTGGTCGACCGCGAAGATGCCGGCAGTTTTGTGGCCCGCGAGGTCGAACTGCCCTTGGAGACCGAGTTCGTGCGGGTCAGCGGCCAGATCGATTCCAGCCTATTCGTGAACGGGCGCGACGCGGGCATCCCAATCTCGGTTCTGATCGAGCTGATCCGCATCTACAGCTTCGATGTCGATTTCCAGCGCGATATCTGGAACGGCGATTCCTTCGAGATCATGTTCGAACGCCAGCGCAACGCAGACGATGTGATCGTCAACAATGGCGACGTGCACTACGCCAAGCTTACATTGCGCGGCACCCAGCTTCCCCTCTACCGGTTCGAGACGTCGAAGGGCACGATCGACTATTTCACCGCCAAGGGTGAGAGCGTGCGCAAGGCGCTGATGAAGACACCTCTGGATGGCGCTCGCCTGTCCTCGCGCTTCGGCAAGCGCAAGCATCCGATCCTCGGTTACACTCGCCTTCATGCCGGGGTCGATTTCGCGGCCCCGACCGGCACCCCGATCTATGCCGCCGGCGACGGCACCGTCGTCATGGCAACGGTCAACGGGGGGTACGGCAAGTACATCAAGATCCGGCACAACGGCACCTATTCGACCGCCTACGCCCATCTGAACGGCTATGCGCGCGGCGTCCGCTCCGGCAAGCGGGTTCGCCAGGGACAGGTCATTGGCTATGTCGGCTCCACCGGGCGCTCGACCGGCCCGCATCTGCATTACGAGATTCACCGCGATGGCCGCCAGATCAACCCCCTGGCACTGAAACTGCCGAGCGGCGAAAAGCTGAAGGGTGAACGCCTGGCCGCCTTTCAGGTTCACCGCGAGTCTCTCGACACGCACTTTGCCGCGCTGGCGTCACCGCATCTCGTGGCGAACCGCAGCGATCAGCCCGACTGCGACGGAAACGTCGACACCTGCTAGCCGCACGCCGGATGGGGGCATGCGGACCTCGGCGTCTACGCAAAAATCATCGCACCGGGCGACATTCGCCCGGACGATACGCTGTCTGTACTGGATCACTGAGCCGGGTCGATTGCCCGGCACAAGCGGGGCTAGGCCGACGCCGTCTCGCCGTCGTCTCCGGCCGCATCACTCTCGTCAGCCGCCGCGACTTCGGGTTCGCCATCGAGCTTGTCGGCGAAAGATTCGGAACTGCTGCCGTTCGACTTGCGCGAACGACGTTTGCGACCGTTCGCCCGGCTGCCATTGTCCGACTGGGCCTCTTCCGCATTGTCGGCTTCTTCCGCAGAGGGCGTCTCGACGCTCGCCTGTGCTTCTTCGCCAGCCTCGTTGCTGCCCGCATTCTCGCGTGCCGATTCATCCTGCGCGTTGCGCTGCTCGTTCTTGGCGGCGTTCGCGCTCATCAAACGATAATAGTGCTCGGCATGCTGCAGAAAATTCTCGGCGCCGACGCGGTCGCCACTCGAAGCCGCATCGCGGGCCAGCTGCTGATACTTCTCGTAGATCTGCGACGCATTACCCCGTACGCGAGCGCCAGGGCCATTGCTGTCGAACGTCTGATTACGGGAATTGCCGGACTTCCGTCCGCCGCGGCCCCGTGTCCGCCTGGAGTTTGCGTTTGGTCGCATTGTATCCGTCGATCAGAGTTACTGATTACGGTCTATCACCCGTCCGAACCGGTCAGGTCCAATTGGATCGCACGCTTCCCTGAAATCAACGCTCGACCGCGAGTGGTGATTTCAACTTCGGATCCGGGAGTTCAAATTTGTCGCTTAGGCTTAGTGGATTGTGATCACAAAAAGCGGCGCGCGCTGCATCTGACGCGGTCACCCTAGGCGGCTCGGCATTGTTTTCCAAGCATTTTTTTGTGCCAATTCAGCATCCCGCGGCGACCTCGAAAACCAGGACCCTGACACGATCTGCCAAATCCCGGGTCACCCTGACGAGCCGCAGCCCCGCCGTCTCGGCGACCTGCGTCACGGCATCCTGCTGGCCTTCACCGATCTCGAAAACCAGTTGGGTCCGTGCCGTCATCACCCGCCCGACACCGGCCAGGATCGCGCGATAGCATGCCAATCCGTCCGCACCGCCATCGAGGGCCAGGTGCGGTTCGAACGCTGAAACATCCCGGTCCAGATGTGCGAGCGCGGCGGTTTCGATATAGGGCGGGTTCGATACGATGATGTCGAATAAACCCGACACATCGGCGCACCAGTCCGAAACAATCCAGCGCGTGCGCCCGGTGAGGTCGAGCGCCGCAGCATTGCGCTGCGCGACGGCCAGGGCAGCGCCCGACACGTCAACGCCAAGCCCCGTGGCGCTGGGGAGTTCCGAAAGCATGGTCAGAAACAGGCAGCCCGTCCCCGTTCCCAGGTCCAGAATGCGAAGCGGCAAATTTCGGTCCGGCTGTGCGGCGAGAACCGTCTCGATCAATGTCTCGCTGTCGGGCCTGGGGGGGAGAACGTCCGCGGTGACCTCGAACGAGCGGGACCAGAATTCACGTTCACCCAGGATCTGGGACATCGGCTCACGGCCGACGCGGCGGGACAGCAAAGCCGCATACTGATCACGTGTTGCCGGTGTCACCGGCGTGTCGCGATTGGCGATCAGCCAGGGCGCGTCCTTGCCCATGGTCCGCGACAGAAGCAGGCGCGCATCCAGATCGGGGCTCTCGGTCCCCGCTTTGCGCAGGCGGGCGCCGGCATCGCGAAGAACCCCGGCGACCGTGTCCGTTGCTGGATCACCCATCGATATTATCTTCCTCTGCAAGCTGGGCCGCCTGGTCCTCGGTCGTCAGTGCATCGATCAGCTCGTCGAGCGCCTCACCATCGAGGATCTTGTCGAGCTTGTGCAGCGTCAAGTTGATCCGGTGATCCGTCACCCGGCCTTGCGGAAAGTTATAGGTCCGGATGCGTTCCGAGCGGTCGCCCGAACCGACCTGATTGCGGCGCGCGGCCGCGCGTTCCGCATCGATCTGCTGGCGTTCATGCTCATAAAGCCGGGCGCGCAGGACGCGCATCGCCTTTGCCCGGTTCTTGTGCTGGGATTTTTCGTCCTGCTGCGTGACGACGATACCCGTCGGCAAATGGGTGATCCGGACCGCGCTGTCGGTGGTGTTGACCGACTGTCCTCCGGGCCCCGATGCCCGGTAGGTGTCGACCCGCAGATCCGCTTCGGCCACATCGATATCGACCTCCTCCGCCTCGGGCAGCACCGCGACCGTTGCCGCAGAGGTGTGAATACGCCCGCTGCTCTCGGTCTCCGGAACCCGTTGCACGCGGTGAACGCCGGACTCGTATTTCAGGCGCGAGAAAACGTCCTGGCCGGAAATACTCGAGACGACTTCCTTGAAGCCGCCAATGCCGGTATCGCTGGAATCCATCACCTCGACCTTCCAGCCATGATTCTCGGCGTATCGCTGATACATGCGGAACAGGTTGGCCGCGAAAAGACCCGCTTCATCGCCGCCGGTGCCGGCCCGGATTTCGAGGATCGCGTTCTTCGTATCCGCATCGTCCTTCGGCAACAGCATGACCTTGAGCTTCTGCTCCAGATTGGGCTCCTTCGCCCGCAACTCTTCCAACTCGGCCTGAGCGAGCTCCTTCATCTCATCGTCGGCATCGCTGTCTTCGAGAATTTCGTTCAGCCCCACGATTTCTTCCCGGGCGCCGCGCAGCGCGAGCACCGTGTCGACCACCTGGGTGAGTTCCGCATACTCCTTGGACAGCTTCACATACTCCTGCGGATCGCTGCCGTCCGATGCGGCGAGCAAACCCGAGAGTTGTGCGTGCCGCTCCACGACACGATCGAGCTTCTCTTCGAGACTCATTCCTCTTCACTCCCGATATCGGACGCCATGTCCGGTCCATTGCTTGATTCGTCCAGCGCGAACATGTCCCGAACCACCCGAGCGGTCCGGTCGTCCCGGTCACCCGCGCGTGCCGCGGCGCGCAGGGCCTCGGACGGGTGATGCAGCAAACGATTGACCAATCGCCGTGTGACCTCGTCGGCATCTGCGTTCCCGGCCTCGCGCAACACTTCGGCCCGGACGACCTCGAAATGGGCATACAGATCCGACACCGTGGGCACCACGTCACGCTCGGCGAGCGACGTCTCGAACGCCTGGGTGTGGCGTTCGATCATCTGCCAGGCCTCGCGTGCAGCTGCATCGCGCGCGTTGCGGTTCGACCGCGAGATCGTTTCCAGATCGTCGAGATCGAACAGGAATGCATCGTCGAGGCCGGAAATCTCTGGGTCCGCATCACCGGGAATGGCCACGTCCAATACGAACATCGGCTTGCGACGCCGCGCGCGCAACGCCTCACCGATCATCGGCACCGTCACCATCGGCCGACCAAGACCCGCGGCACCGATCACGAGGTCGGCCCCCGGCAGCGTTGCGGGGAGTTCGTCATAGGTCACGCTATGCGCATCGAAGGTTCGGCCGAGCGCCTGCGCGCGCGCCGCACTCGTTGCCGCCACGGTCACACGCCGCAATCCGCTCTGGCGAAATTGATCGAGCATCAGCAGGCCCATTTCGCCCGGCCCGACCAACAGGGCCGAGATGTCTTTCAGGTCTCCGAACAGGTTGCGGGCGGCCTGCACCGCCGCCGTGGCCAGCGACACCGGCCCCTCGGCAATCGCCGTGTTGGTACGTATATCCTTGGCCGCCGCATAGGCACGCTGCAGAAGCAATTCGAGCTCCGGCCCCGTCGCGCCATGGGTCCGGGCGAGCGCGTGGGCCGCCTTGAGCTGACCCAGCACTTCGGCCTCGCCCACGACAGCGCTTTCGAGGCTGGCCGCAACGGCGAACATATGGCGCGCAGCCGCAGCCCCGCTCAAATCGTAGACACCGTCGCTATCCACGGGTTCATAGCCGGCGCGGCGGGACAGAATTTCGCGGGCCCGGGCTATCGCCAGGGCCGGCTCGTCCGAAGCACCGTGAATTTCGACTCGATCGCAGGTCGACACGACAAGCGCTTGCGTGAATCCGCCGGTGCGCAGCTCGTCGAGAATTCCGGGAACATCGGAATCGGCGACAAACAGCAGATCACGCAAAGCGGCACTACTGGTCTTGTGGCTGGCGCCAACGACAACATAGTCGGCCGGCGCCGCCCCGGTTTCAGGACGGTGGCCCATATCGTTCGGTCGCTAGCGGTAGGCGGCCAGGTGGTCGGTCAGGTCTGCGATCGCAACGTCGGTTTGCTCACCGCTGTCGAGATCACGCACGGTGGCAGCATTCCGTGCCAGTTCGTCATCGCCGATCATGACGGCGGCCGCGGCGTTGATCCGATCGGCGCGGCGCAGGCCCCGCTTCAGACCACCCTTGTAGACCAGTTCGATGGTCAATCCGGCCTGGCGCAGCGTGCGTGCGAGACGCACCGTTTCCCGTTCGCCGTCCTCACCCAGTCCGATCAACGTGATGGGCCGGGTTCGGGCCACCGGTTCGGCCAGCATCATCGACAGCCGCTCGATGCCTGCGGCCCAGCCCACTCCCGGGGTGGCGGCGCCACCCATGGTTTCGATCAAACCGTCATACCGGCCGCCGGCAAGCACGGTGCCCTGCGCACCCAGGGATTCAGTGGTGAATTCGAATGCCGTGTGGCTGTAATAGTCGAGCCCCCGAACCAGACGCGGGTTCAGGGTATAGCCGAGCCCGATCGTATCTAGGCCCTGGCATACCGCGCCGAAGAACTCCTGCGCCGGCGCGCTCAGATAGTCGCCGAACACCGGCGCATCGGCGATCACCTCGCGGTCGCCCTTGTCCTTGGAATCGAGAATACGCAGCGGATTGCGGGTCAACCGCTCTCGGCTGTCATCCGACAGTTTGTCCGCCACGCCGGTGAAATAGGCGACCAGCGCGTCGCGATAGAGCGCGCGGCTTTCGCTGTCACCGAGCGTGTTCAGCTCGAGGGTAGTGTCCTCGAGGATGCCAAGAGTGTCGAGTATGTCGGCCGCCAGTGCGATGACTTCGACATCGCCAGTGGGTTCGGCAACGCCGATCAGTTCCACGCCGATCTGATGAAATTGGCGCAGCCGTCCCTTTTGCGGGCGTTCATGTCGGAACATGGGGCCGCTATAGAAGCATTTGAGCGGCAGCTCGTTGCGCAGCCCACCCGAAATGACGGCGCGCGCGATACCGGCCGTGCCCTCCGGGCGCAGGGTCAGGCTGTCGCCGCCCTTGTCCTCGAAGGTGTACATCTCCTTGGTCACGATGTCGGAAGTGTCTCCGAGGGTACGCTGGAACACATCCGTAAATTCGAACACCGGCGTCGACATGGGCCCGTAGCCGTACCGGTCGGCCACGTCGCGCGCCGCCTCGACAATCGCGAGGTGCGAACGCGCCTCGTCACCCAGGAGGTCGTGCGTTCCACGTACGGGTTGAAGTTTCGCCATGTCCGACCTGCTGCCGATCAGCGACTATTCGGCGGCCGAGGGTATGTCGTCGCGCCCGACGTCTGCCTCGATGGCAGTAGCCTTTTCCTCGACGAGATGCACGAGATGATCGACGATATCCTCGTCCTGCAGCCGGTGGTGCGGCTGTCCGGCGATATAGACCTGATGGGTCCCGCGTCCGCCGCCGGTGAAACCGATATCCGTCATCGTGGCCTCGCCGGGACCATTGACGACGCAGCCGATCACGGAAACGGTCATCGGGGTCGTGATGTGGGACAACCGGGCCTCCAGGACCTTCACGGTCTCGATCACGTCGAACTGCTGGCGGGCGCAGGACGGACAGGACACGACGTTGACACCGCGGTGACGCAGCCCCAGCGATTTGAGAAGGTCGAACCCGACCTTGACCTCTTCCACCGGGTCGGCCGAAAGCGAGACCCGCAGCGTGTCGCCGATACCCGACCACAATAGCATGCCGAGGCCGACGGATGATTTCACGGTGCCCGAGCGCAGGCCGCCCGCTTCCGTGACTCCGATATGGAGCGGATAGTCGCAGGCTTCCGCGAGGCCCATATAGGCCGCGACAGCGAGGAAAACATCGGACGCCTTCACCGAAATCTTGAACTCGCGAAATTCCTCATCCTCGAGCAGTTGCACCGAGTTCAGCGCGCTCTCGATCAGTGCTTCCGGACACGGCTCGCCGTACTTGTCGAGAAACTCCTTCTCAAGGCTGCCGCCGTTCACACCGATGCGCATCGAGCAATTGTTGTCACGCGCAGCCTTGACCACCTCGCGGACCCGGTCGCGGGATCCGATATTGCCGGGGTTCAGGCGCAAACAGGCGGCCCCGGCTTCGGCCGCCTCGATCGCACGACGATAGTGAAAGTGAATATCGGCCACGATCGGCACCGTGACCTCGGGAATAATCTCACGCAGTGCAACCGTGCTGTCCTCGTCGGGGCAGGACACGCGCACGATGTCGGCGCCCGCCACCTCGAGCGCGCGGATCTGCTCGATCGTGCCAGCCACGTCGGTGGTGCGCGTGTTGGTCATCGACTGGACGGTGATCGGCGCATCGCCGCCCACGGGAACATCACCGACCATGATCTGACGGCTTTTCCGTCGCTCAATGTCGCGGTAGGGGCGGACACTCATGGTGCTGCAGAACCTCTAAATCTGGCCTCGCGAAACTGCCGTAACATGCGCGCGGGCGGGTCAAATATCAACTGACGGGCCAAGCCCGATTAACGCTACTGGACGACCGCGCCGCCTGTCCTCAGGAGATCGGTATCGAGGCGGACATTGCGCCGGCTTTCGCCGCGCGCGCCAATTGCAGGAACTGGCTCTCCGTCGACGGAAATGTCCAGTCCGCCGGCGTTGCCCGTCATCAGCCAGAGGCCGCTGCGGTTCGGCACGAGGTACTTGTCTCCGGCTCGCAGCATCTGGGTCAGCACGACATTTTCGTCGGCATCACGCACCTGCACCCAGGTGTTCTCGAGAGCATTCACGACGATGCGTGCATCGCTGTTGACCGCCCCATAAATCTGGCCGTTATCGCTGGATGACAGATCGACCCGAGGGCCGGGCGTCGCGGTCGCGCCGGCTTCGGTCGGCGCCGATGCATCGGCTGCGGTTTCGTTCCCGATGGACGGCAGATCGGCCATGGACGCCAGAGGATCGATCTGCGGCTCCAGGTAAGATGGTGGCACCAGCGGAACCGCGGGTTCCGTCACCTCGGCAACGGTTTCACCGGATTCGTTGACACCATCCGCCACGACGGCCGCCTCGACCGGAGGTGCCGCTTCGGGTGTCACCGCCGGCGCCGCAGGGCTTGCGAGCGGTGTGCGCTCGATCTCCGGTGCCGGTACATCGCCATCCGCAGGTGCGGATGCCTGCTCTGGCGCGGCGGGCGGCGGCGGGATCCGAGCGACCTCGATCGTGTTCTGGTTCTGGAACCAATACCAACCGGCGAACACGCCGGCGCCAATGATCAGACACAGCGCAACGACGATTCCGCCGGGAAAGCGGCCCTCGGGCAGAGGGGTTGGGAAATCGAGCTCCTGATGCGATTCAATGCCGCTCGCCTCTTCCTTGAACCGCTCGACAAGCTTCACTTCGTCGAGCCGCAGATAGGTGGCATAGGAGCGCACAAATCCGACCGCGTAGGCGGCACCGGGGAGTTTGTCGAACCGCCCGTCCTCGATCGCCTCGAGATAGACCCGCCTGATGCGCAGCGACTGCGCCACATCGGCCACGGAACGGCCGGTGGTCTCGCGCGCTTCCCGCAGGAACGCGCCGACATGGTCGGCGCCCTCGACCGAATGCATCGTGTCCAGTGCGCCGTCCTGATTCAGGACGCGAAACGAGCTTGGATTTAAACGTACCATCGAGTCCCCAGCCAGTGCCCGACGTCGGGTTCGGCAAACCGTGAAACCCGGTCCTTTTCAGGTGCCCGGTTCATGTTCGATCGAACAGAACCACACCATAAGTTACCACAATCTAAAGACATTTCACGTTTGTGTACCGGTTTCCTATCAAATGCGAGTCACACCCGCAACGATTTAGACCTCGATCCCATGGTCTTGCGCGAAGGCACGCAGATGGGGCCGCAGACTTGGCACCGGCGATTGCAGCGGCACATTCAGGTAGTCGACAACGTTCCCGATCGCGATGGATCGCACCATCGCCTTCACCGGGCCGATATTGGCCGGTGACATGGAAAGGCGCCGATATCCCAGCCCCAGCAGGGCCATTGCCGAGACCGGATCCCCCGCCATCTCGCCACACACGGTGAGTTCGGTGTCCGCATCTCCGCACGTGTCAGCGATGTTCTTGAGGAAATTCAGAACCGCCGGCGCCAACACATCGTAGCGCCCCTCAAGGCGCGGATTTCCGCGATCCGAGGCAAACAAGAACTGGACGAGATCGTTGCTGCCGATGGACAGGAAATCTGTCCGCAACAGCAGGTTCTCAAGCTGCAGCGCGAGTGCCGGAACCTCGAGCATGACCCCGGCGCGAATGCTGCGCGGCACGGGGTCACCGCGTTTCGCCACCCGCTCGATCTCGAGATCGAGCAATCGCTTCGCCGCATCGAACTCTGCGACCTGGGCGATCATGGGAAACATCACGGACAGATCGCGACCTGCACTGGCCGTGATCAGCGCTCGCAATTGATGGCGCAGCATGGCCGGACGGTCGAGCGCAATCCGCGATGCGCGCCAGCCCATCGCCGGGTTGTCCTCGGAACTGCTTTGCAGATAGGGGAGGACCTTGTCGCCGCCAATGTCGAGGGTGCGAAAGACAACCGGCCTGCCCTCGGCCTCGTCCAGGACCCGGGCATAGAAATCGGTCTGGGCTGCGACATCCGGGTAGGTTGCGCGCACCATGAACGGAATTTCGGTCCGGTACAGCCCGACACCTTCGGCGGCGGTGTCCTCCAGATGGTTCATATCCGCCAGCAGGCCCGCGTTGAGCAGTAACCCAACATGGGTGCCGTCACGTGTCTCGGGCGGCTCGTCGCGCAGGCCGCGATAGACCTCGAGCCGAGCGCTTCGGGCGGCCATTGCCATCTCGAAATTGGCTCGCACCTCGTCACCCGGGCGCAGATAGACGACGCCGTTCTCTGCATCGACCAGCACCTCATCACCGGTTTCGACACGCGACAGCAGGCCATCGAGGCGTCCGACCAGGGGCACACCGAGCGCGCGCGCCACGATGGTCGCATGGGCATTAACCGAGCCATCCTCGAGGATGACGGCCTTCAGGTTTCCGGGCTCGTAGTTCAGGAGTTCGCCCGGTCCCAACGAGCGCGCGATGAGGACCGCATCCTCGGGGATCGCCGCGCCGCCGTCCTGCTCGCTTTCCACCAACTGACGCAACAACCGGTTTGCAAGCTCCTCGAAATCCAGCACCCGCTCGCGCAGATAAGCATCGCTGACCTGCCCCAGGCGGGCACGCGTTTCGTCCTGCACCCGTTGAACCGCAGCCTCGGCCGAAAGGCCGGTGCGGATCGCCTCGTTGATCCGTCGCAGCCAGCCGCGGTCCTCGGCAAACATACGAAATGTCTCAAGCACATCGCGATGCTCGCCGGTTTCGGAAAATTCGGGGCGGTCCAGCGCAGCATCCAACTGTCCGGTCAGGGCGTCCAGGGCCTTGCGGACACGCTGTTCCTCGATCTCCGGATCATCGCTCAACATCCGTTCGATCGTGACCCGGCGGCTCTGAACCAATGCGGTTCCCAGTGTCAGCCCGGGACTGAGCGGCAAACCTTCGAGCCGCTGGGGCAGTGCCTCGGGGACGGCGTCGAATCGGGCCTCGTCCCCGCTCATGATGTTGCTGCCCGCAATCATCTCCGCCAGCACCATGGCCGTCGTCTCGAGGGTTTCCACCTCTTCATCGGTATAGCTGCGCTGGGTCCGGTTCTGGATCACCAGGACACCCAGCACGTGACCACCGCGCAGGACCGGAACGCCCATCAGCGAGGAATAACGCTCCTCGCCAGTCTCCGGGCGGAACGCGAACAGCGGATGAGCTTGCGCATCTGCCAGGGCGACCGGCATCGCCTGGGCCGCGACAAAGCCGACCAGGCCTTCGCCGACCAACAGCCGCGTGTTGTGAACGGCGTCGGGACGCAGGCCTTCTGTGGCAAAGAGCTCGAGAACGTCGCCGGCGCGGCGCACGTAGATCGAGCAGACCTCGGCAACGAGTTCCCGGGCAATCAGGCTGGCGATGAGATCGAGGCGGGCCTGCGCAGTCCCCGGCCCCGCCATGATATCCCGCAAACGACGCAGCAATCGCCGCGCACCAACCCAACCCGGATTGGCCGGCCCTGTCATGCCCGCTTCCCCCGCGCCGCCGAGGCACGGCTTCGACCGGACTCGGGCTGGGCGAAGCGGTGGGACATCGTTCTCCTAGGCGGCGTCCAGGCCGTAAGCAGTGTGCAGGGCGCGCAGGGCGAGCTCGGTGAACTCCTCGGCAATCAGGACGCTGATCTTTATCTCCGAGGTCGAAATCACCTGGATATTGATGCCGCGCTCGGCGAGTGAGGAAAACATCCGCTGTGCGACACCGGCATGGCTGCGCATGCCGACACCAACCACCGAGACCTTGACGACATTTGCGTCCGGCACCAGCGATGTGAACCCGAGTTCTTCCTGGCGTGCATTCAGCATCTCGATCGCACGATCGAGATCGCCGCGCGTCACAGTGAAGGTCATATCGGTGCTGGTGCCGTCTTCCGAGACGTTCTGGACGATCATGTCCACGTTCACGTTCTCCTCGGCCAGCGGACCGAAAATCGCCGCCGCCACGCCGGGCCGGTCGGCCACCTGCTGCAGCGTGATCTTGGCTTCATCGCGGCTGTAGGTCACGCCGCTTACAATCTCGTGCTCCACGATATCTTCCTCGTCGACTACCAGCGTTCCCGGTAGCTCACTGCCCACGGCTTCGCCGAATGATGAGAGAACCTGCACCGGCACCCTGTGGTTCATCGCCAGCTCCACCGAGCGGGTCTGCAGAACCTTGGCCCCGAGGGACGCCATCTCCAGCATCTCCTCATAGGTAATCTTACTGAGCTTGCGCGCACGCGTCACGATACGCGGGTCGGAGGTGTAGACTCCGTCCACATCGGTGTAGATATCGCAGCGCTCTGCGTTGAGCGCGGATGCCAGCGCGACAGCGGTTGTGTCTGATCCACCCCGGCCCAGCGTGGTGATCCGATTGTCCGCGCCGATGCCCTGGAACCCGGCGATGACACAGACCTGCCCATCGGTGAAGCGGCGCTCCATCTCGGCAATGTCGATCTGCTCGATCCGCGCGCGCGCATGGGCATCCGATGTCCGGATCGGAATCTGCCACCCCAGCCACGAGCGGGCCGAGAGGCCCTTCTCCTGGAGACAGATGGCAAGCAGCCCGGCCGTGACCTGCTCTCCGGTCGACACGACAACATCGTACTCCCGCGCATCGTGCATGGGATGCGCGTCCCGGGTCAGCTCGACCAGGCCATTGGTGACGCCTGCCATTGCGGATACCACCACGGCGATCTGATGACCGGCGTCATACTCACGCTTGATCCGGTCAGCGACCGCGCGGATTCGATCCAGGTCAGCAACGGACGTCCCGCCGAATTTTGCAACAATACGTGCCATAGTCTCTTCCAATGCCCGCGCGACAAGCACACATATATGCGATGGAACGACCGGCTGCGCCGCCTCCAACGCCTGTTTCGCCAGCTTGTGGTGCAAGGGCGGCGTATCCATACTCAGCCCAAACTCGGCATGCAAGCGCTGTGGCACCAGAGAGATGACGACAGACAAGCCCGAAAACGCCACCGAATCGCGCGACCCGGACGAACTTGAGAAGTTCCGCCGGATGGCGGCGGAGTGGTGGGACCCGACCGGAAAGTTCAAGCCCCTGCACCGGTTCAACCCGGTCCGTCTCGAATATATCCGCGACCGGGCCTGCGAACATTTCGGCCGCGACAAGCGTGACACCAGGCCGTTGGTCGGACTGCGCCTGCTGGATGTCGGCTGCGGCGGCGGATTGTTGTGCGAACCCATGGCCCGGCTCGGCGCCGAAGTGACCGGCATCGACGCGGTGGCGGAGAATATCGGGATCGCGCGCCTGCATGCCGGCGAAAGCGGCCTGCATATCGACTACCAGGTGGCCACCGCAGAGGACCTTGTGGCTGCAGGAGAAACCTTCGACATCGTCCTGAGCATGGAGGTGGTGGAGCATGTCGCGGATCCGGCGGCGTTCCTGCGGGACTGCGCCGGCCTGTCCGGCCCGGGCGGACTGGTCTTCGCGGCGACCCTGAACCGGACCGCCAAGGCCTTCGCCCTGGCGATCGTCGGGGCCGAATATATCCTGCGCTGGCTGCCGCGCGGCACCCACAGCTGGCGTAAGTTCCTCAAGCCGTCCGAGATGGTCGCCGGCCTGGAGTCCGGCGGCATCGAGATGTTGGAACTGACCGGGGTCGTCTTCAACCCCCTGAACGGTACCTGGTCACGCAGCCGCACGGATATGGATGTGAACTATATGGGGGTGGGCTGCAAACCCGCCTGATCGGCGTCGCTAGCTGTCGGCGCGTTTCGCCCAGGGCAGTTTGCCCACCGGCACGCCCTCTTCCGCCAGTTCTTCGGCCTGCTCATCGGTCGCATTGCCATAGATGCCGCGTTCCTCGGACTCGCCGTAGTAGATCTTGCGGGCTTCCTCGGGAAATTCGTCGCCGACATCGTCGAAATTCTTTTCGACATGGTCACGAATCTCGCCAAGCATCTTACTGAGTTTCTTTGCCTGCTCGGCCTTTTCGGCCCGGCCCGAACGCACTTCGCTCTTCGCCCCGACGGCCGGCGTCATCAAAGACTTCTCGATATGCACATCGCCGCACAGCGGGCATTCGATCAGTTTCTTCTTGGCCTGCTTTTCGAAGTCGCCGGAGTTCTGAAACCAGCCCTCGAACTCGTGGTCGTTCTTGCAGATCAGATTGAAGCTAATCATCCGCCAGTCTCCGCCGGACCGCGATCCGGCGCCAAAGTTTCAAACCTGCCCAAGAATTGATGCTATTTCGGGAAAATTACAAGCCTGCAAAGATAACCGTGATGCACGAGACACCCGAACCATCACCCTGGATCCGCCGGTTTTCTGCCTATTCGGCCGGGCCGGTGCTGGACGTGGCCTGCGGATCGGGGCGTCACACACGAATGTTCCTGGACCTGGGAATGCCGGTGACCGCCGTCGATCGCGACACGTCCCGGCTGGCCGATCTGACGGATCGCGGGACACTCGACATCATCGAGACGGATCTGGAGGCCCCGCAGGATGCTTGGCGGCCGCCACCCGAAACGTTCCGGTTCGTCATCGTCGCCAACTATCTCTGGCGGCCGCTTCTAGAGCCGCTGATCGCAGCCGTCGCACCGGGCGGCCTGCTGCTCTACGAAACCTTTGCCCAGGGCAATGAACGGTTCGGCAAACCCTCGAACCCCGACTATCTGCTGGCACCGGGAGAGCTGCTTGCTGCCGTTGCGGGCAAGCTCGACGTGGTTGCCTACGAACAGGGAGAGGTCGCCACGCCGCGCCCGGCGGTCGTGCAACGAATTTGTGCGGTGAACGGTGAGCCCGAAGGCCGGCTTCTGGCCTAGGTACGGTTCAGGCAAGCCCGAGTTTCGAATCCAGTGCGCCCGACGATTCAAGCGCGTACAGCTCGTCGCAGCCGCCGACATGCTCATCGTCGATGAAAATCTGGGGCACCGTGTGGCGCCCGTTGGCACGAGATATCATCTCCTGGCGCTTGCCGCTGTCGAAGCTGACGTCGGTTTCCTCGAAATCGACACACTTCTTCTTCAGCAACCGCTTGGCCGCGGAGCAATAGCCGCAAAGCATGCCCGTGTAGATTTCGACTTTCGCCATCGCACATGGTCTCCCTCGATCGAACCCGACAATATCTAGGTAACATTTGCTCCGTTGGCCAGTGGCCAGGCATCCAGACGGTTCACAAGGTGTCATCGCCGTCTGTCGTCAGCGGGGTCTATCGACCCGCACATCCCGGGATCGTCCGGTGCTCCGGCCCAGCGCCTGGGCCAGCAGCGCGGATTGGTTTAACCGCCGGCGCCAGAGGCGGATCCGGTGGAGGGGGACGGGCGCAATGATGTCGGCGTCATGCACCAGCTACCGGCCCGCCCGGGCGAGCCAACGCCCCAGGGCCGGCGCGGAATGGGTGCGGTCGCGATGTTTCAGACCGATCGCTAGGTTCCGGCTGACATCGTTGTAGACGAAGACCGCCCGGGCCCGGTTGATCCGGGCCCGTTCGCGCACGCAGGCGCCGCAGAGTGCCTCGGGGGCCTGATCGAATTCGAACGGCACCCCGCATGCGGCACACAGGGGGGCGCTGATGAACACCGAACCGTCCCAGCAGGCATGGCAAAGCGTGCCCGGCGCCCGGACCAGTGCGTCACAGGCTAGGCACTGGGGTGGCAACACGAGGTCGAGGGCGCCGCGGACGAACCGCGTCGCATGACCGGTCATCGCCCGGGCATGTTCGTGGTGATCAAGGCGCATGACCGCCATTCTGGCGGCGATACACACAACTGAGTCAACCAACAAGCTTGTGCGGCCATCACTAAGGCCTTGCTTGGACCATTGGGGAATGGCGTGCCATATAAACCTCATGATCGGACCCGTGGACATCTTCGACCGCAAGCTGCTGCGCCAGCGCCGATCCCGAGCCGCCGAGGGGTTCGCGGCGCATGATTTCCTGTTTCGCGAGATCGCGGATCGTCTGGCCGAGCGGCTCTCAGACGTCCGGCGCGACTTCGATACGGGCCTCGACTGGGGGTGCCGCACGGGACTGTTTTCCGACGCGCTGTACCGTCTCGCGCCCGGCAAGGTCGGCACCATCATCCAGAGCGAGCCGTCCCCGGCGCTCGCCGGCCAGGCACAGACTGCAAACGGCGCGCCGACGGTCGTGGCGGACGAGGAGGCATTGCCATTCGCGGAAGGCTACTTCGATCTCGTGGCCAGCTGCGGTGCACTGCACGCCGTCAACGACGTACCCGGGGCATTGGCCCAGGTTCAGCACAGTCTGAAGCCGGACGGCCTGTTCCTGGGTGCGCTCCTGGGCGGCGAGACACTGCACGAGCTGCGCACAGCCTGGCTCGCCGCCGAGGCGGAAATCGAGGGCGGGGCGAGCCCGCGGGTGGCTCCGTTCGCCGAACTATCCGACGCTGCCGCTCTGCTGCAGCGGGCGGGGTTCGCGCTCCCCGTCGCCGATCTCGACACCATCCACGTCACATATGACAATGCCATCAAGCTGATGCAGGACCTGCGTGGCATGGGAGAGACCAACATCCGTCGCGACCGGCGGCGCTGCCCGACCCGCCGGACGACCCTGCTGCGCGCCGCCGAAATCTACGCCGAGCGGTTTGCCGGATCTGATGGGCGTATTCCGGCCACGTTTCAGGTATTTTTTCTGACCGGCTGGGCACCGCACGAAAATCAGCCCCGGCCGCTCCGTCCCGGCAGCGCAGCCGCGCGGCTGGCGGACGCGCTGGACACACAAGAGCGGAACACCGGCGAGCGGGCCGACCCGCGCACACCAGAAGGCGAACGCTGATGCCGATCAATCTTTTCACCACCCTGAGCGCCGCCTACCGGTTCCTGTGGCAGAACCCGCGGGATCTCTGCCTCTATGCGTTCCTGCCCGTGCTCATCGTGGCATTCGTCCAGATCGCGGGATTGTGGGCGACGGGTGACTGGATGCTGTATTTCGATCCGCCTGCCCGGCCCGAGCCCGGCCGCGCGCTGGACCCGGTCGTGCTGAGCGAGATCGCACCGGCCGACGCCATCGCCTGGGTCACCAATATGATCGCATCCTTCGTCGCCTATGTGATGTTCGCCGTCGCTTGGTTTCGCCGGTACCTGGTCGGGCCCGAGGGCACCACGGTGGGCGCCGCGATGCGATGGGGGCCGCGGCACTGGCGCTTCGTTGGCCGGTTCTTCACCCTCGTCGGGATGATCCTGCTGCTGGCCGTCCTGTTCAACATACCGCTGAGCCTGATTTCGACAGCCAATCCCATGGTTGAGATCTTCGTACGGGCCGGCGTCGTCATCGCCATGCTCCTGATCGCATCCCGGCTCTTCCTCGTCCTGCCGGCAACGGCAATCGACGAGACGGTCGGGTTTCGCGATGCCGCGACCCTGACCACGGGCCGCAGCTGGTACATGCTCGGCATCTATCTGTTCTCGCTCATCCCGGCCCTGTTAGCGCTGGTGATCGTCGCGCGAATCTTTTCCGGCGCAATCGCCCCGGCCGTCGGCTCGTCCCTGACACTCCTGTTCATCGCGATCCTGGTGCAGCAATCGATCATGTTCATCTCCATTGCCTCCCAGGTCACGGCGCTCGCCGTTGCCTATCGTGCGCTGGGCGCCGGTGCGCAGCCGCCACCCGCAACGACGAGCGTGTGAGGCGGATCGTTGCGCTACAAGCTTCCCGTTTTCGCAACGATCGCCGACGCCTACCGGTTCCTCGGGCGCGAGTTCGGTGCCTGGTTCCGCCTGGCCATCGTGCCGCTGATCATCTGGGTCGTCATCGACGCGAGTGTCCAGCTCGGTTTCCTGTCCGGCGGCCTGTTCGGGCTGCAGTCAGACCATGCGATCCTAGCCTACACGCTTCTAAATGCGCCTTTTGTGGTCGTCTACCTGATCACCGTAATTATTCTGTTCATGTACGCCGTGGCCCTGCACCGGCTGGTCCTGATCGGCCCCGGAAGCGTGCCGGGCCTCTCCTGGGTCGCGTGGCACGCGCGCCACTGGCGCTACCTCGGGCGAGGCCTGGTAACTGCGTCTGTGTTCGTGATTGCGTTCATCATCTCGGCAACGTTTGTCCCGGCCATCGGCACCGCGGCCGGAACTGCGGGCATTCTCGAAAGCGCGGCGGGTCAGGTCACCCTGACCGTGATCGTGCTGCTGCTGTTCGCGGTGCCGACCGCGTTGCTGACCTGCATGACCCTGCCGGCGCTATCGGCCGCCGCGGCCGACGACGACGCGGTCGACATGGCGGAGGCCTCGAACCAGGCGCGCGGCAATCTGTGGCGCATGACTTTCGTCTTCGGGCTCGGCCTGCTTCTGCCCTTCTGGCTGATCGAGGTGGCCGTCCGCACCGTCGGCGATACCGTGATCGCCACGGACGGGCCCAGCGCCGGCCCGGAACTGCTGGTGACGACGGCGCTCCTGATCGTCAATTTCGTCGGGTTCACGGCGGGTGTCGCGCTGCTGTCGGCGATCTTTCGCCGCCTGCGCGACAACGTGCCCTTGCGCAGCGACGTCCCGCGCTGACCGCCTAAAGCAGATCCTGAAGCTGGGCGACGAGGGGCACGTCTGCGGGCAGCATCGGGTAGTCGCGCATCTGGCTGGGGCGCACCCAGGCCAGCTCCTGTCCCTCCTTCGGCGTGGGCATCCCCTCCCAGACCCGGCAGACGAACAGCGGCATCAGCAGGTGGAAGTCGTCGTAGCCGTGGCTGGCAAACCCGATCGGTGCGAGACAGCTCTCATGGGTGTCGATGCCGATCTCCTCGTTGAGTTCGCGGATCAACGCCGCTTCCGGGGTCTCGCCGTCCTGCAGCTTGCCGCCGGGAAACTCCCACAGGCCCGCCATGGACTTGCCCTCGGGCCGGCGGGCCAGCAGCACCCGGTCGTCGGCATCAACAAGCGCCACCGCAGCGACGAGCAGCAGCGGCGCGGACAACTTGCCTAGCTCCGGTAGTCGGCGTTGATGGAGATGTAGCCGTGGGTCAGATCGCAGGTCCACACGGTGCCGCGCCCGCGTCCGATCCCCAGGTCGATATCGATTTCGATCTCGTCGCCCTTCATATGGGTAGCGACCGGCGTCTCGTCATAGCCCGGCATCAGCTGTCCGGCGCGCGTGATCGGCACGCCGCCGATGGAGATGGACAACCGGTCACGGTCGGCCTTTTCGCCCGCCTTGCCCACGGCCATGACGATTCGGCCCCAATTGGCATCCTCGCCCGCGATCGCGGTCTTGACCAGCGGCGAGTTCGCCACGGCCAACCCGACGGTGCGGGCCGCGCGCTTCGACTCGGCCCCAGTCACGTTGATGGTGACGAATTTCTGTGCCCCCTCGCCGTCGCGGACAATCTGTCGGGCCAGGTCAATGAAGACCTCACGCAGGGCGGCCTTGAAATCGGCCAGCACCTTGTCGCCGGCGCTTCTGATCCGCGGCTGGCCCTTCGCCTGGCCGGTGGCGAATAGCAGCACCGTGTCCGACGTCGAGGTGTCGCTGTCGACGGTGATGGCGTTGAAGGATTCGTCCGCCGCAGACCGCACCAGGCGCTGCAATACGGGGGCGGGAATCTTGGCGTCGGTGAACACGAAACCCAGCATCGTCGCCATGTCCGGCGCGATCATGCCCGAGCCCTTGGCGAAGCCTGTGATGTTCACCATCGTCTTGCCGATCCGCACCTTGCGGCTGGCCGCCTTGGGGAAGGTGTCCGTCGTCATGATGGCCTTGGCGGCGTCGCCCCAGCTCTTTGCCGCCAGCACACGCTTCATGCCGGGCAGTTTGCCGGCTATGTAATCGGGCGGCCGCGGCTCGCCGATGACGCCCGTCGAGGCCAGATAGACGTCCTGGGCCCGGCAACCGAACAAATCCGCCGCGGCACCAACCGTTTGCGCGACCAGCAGATCGCCCGCATTGCCGGTGAAGGCATTGGCGTTGCCGGAATTGACGACCAGCACCCGTGCGCGACCGCGGGACAGAATGGCCCGGCACCAATCCACGGGAGCGGACGGGCACTTTGACTTCGTGAACACCCCGGCGACGGTGGTCCCCGGCGCAAAGGCGGCGACCATCAGATCCTTGACGCCCCGGGCTTTCTTCAGCCCGACCGCGCGCCCGGCCAGGCGCACGCCACGCACATTGGCGAGAACGGGAAACCGCCTCGGAGCCAGCGGTGAGCGGGCAAGCGTTTGCGCGGCCGAGCTGGCCTTCTTCGATGCTGCGGACTTGGCCATGGCAAAACATCCCCCGAATACAAACGATCGGGGGCGACGACCCAACAGCGCTGCACGTTACTGTTTCGCGGGCCCCTCGACCGGCGAACCGTCGAGATTAAACAGCTCGATCTCGGCACCGGCTCGCAACTCCGCCATATGCGTGGCGATCAACTCGCGCGTCAACTGCTGTTCGAGCTGCGGCAGCGATTCTTCGAAGCTTGGCGGCGGCTGACGGCGCTTGTCGACCACCTGGATCACGTGCCATCCGAAATCCGACTGGACCGGGTCCGGGCCGATCGAGCCCGGCTCGATCGCGAAGGCCGCGTCGGCAAACGGCTTCACCATCTGGCTGCGCGCGAAATAGCCGAGATCGCCGCCGCGCGGCGCGCTGGGGCCCTGGGAGCGCTCGCGGGCCAGTTCCGCGAAGTCCGCGCCGCCCTCCAGCGCCTTGATGATGTCGTAACCGTCTTCCTCGCTCTCAAGCAGGATGTGGCTCGCCCGAACCTGCAGCGGCCCTTCGGTGTTGGCGATTGTCTCGTCATAGGCCGCCCGCAGATCCTCTTCTTTGAGCTCGCCTTCGATCAGCCGCTGCATATAGCTTTTCTGGATAGCGACACGTTCGAACTCGGCAACCTGGGCTTTCACTTCGGGGCTGTCTTCCAGCTTGTCCTTCCTGCCCGCCTCGACGATCAGCTGCCCGTCCACCAGCTGCTGCACGATCTGGGTGAACACCTGCGCGACGGGTGCTTGACGAAACTGTTCCGGCAGGCGTTCGAAGGCGACGGCCACGTCGAACTGGCGTATTTCGAAACCGTCGACGCGTGCCACGACCGGGTTGTCGGCATCGGCGGCCGGTTCGGTATTCTGCTGTGCCATCGCGGGCACCGCACTGGTCGCCATGAAGGTCAGCACAAACAACGCGATCAATGTGCGTGTCATAGGGGAAGCTCCTGTCGGTCACCGGGCCAGGCGGCGCGGCTTGAGATTGGGCATACACTGCCGTTTTCGCCGAACCCGACGCAAGCCGCCAGTGTCACACGGCAATGTGAATCGGAAATTTGGCCACAACGCGGCATTTCAGCGCCCCGATCGCGAAGCATTCGGCCCCGACGTTGACACATCCACGGGGGCGCCCTAGACAATGCGCCGGAAATCCCCATCTTCTGGGAGTAACACACTCACCCAGAACGGCAAATTCTCTCGGCGCGTGGTCGCCGCAGCCAATTTGCAGAAACGCGTTTGAGGTAACGGTATGGTCCTCAGTCTGGTCACGCGGGCCTTCGGAACAGCGAACGACCGCTATCTGAAGCGTCTTCAAAAGGATGTCGATGCGATCAACGCGCTCGAGCCCGATCTCGAGGCGCTCGATGATGCGGCCCTGAAGGCGCGGACAGACGAATTCCGCAACCGCCTGGAAGCGGGCGAATCCCTCGACGATATTCTGGTGGAAGCCTTTGCGACCGTGCGCGAGGCAGCCAAGCGAACCCTCGGCCAGCGCCATTTCGATGTGCAGCTGCTCGGCGGCATGATCCTGCACAACGGCATGATCTCGGAGATGAAGACCGGCGAGGGCAAGACCCTGGTCGCCACCCTGCCCGTCTACCTGAATGCCGTTGCCGGCCAGGGCGTGCATGTGGTCACGGTCAACGACTACCTGGCGCAGCGCGATTCCGCCTGGATGGGGGAGGTCTACGGATTTCTCGGCCTGACGGTCGGATGCATCGTCAACGGCCTGTCCGACGAGGAACGCCGCGAGGCCTATGCCGCCGACGTCACCTACGGCACGAACAACGAGTTCGGCTTCGACTATCTGCGCGACAATATGAAGTTCCATCTCGAAGAGATGGTCCAGCGCGACTTCAACTACGCCATCGTCGACGAGGTAGACTCGATCCTGATCGACGAAGCGCGCACGCCGCTGATCATCTCCGGGCCGGTCGAGGATTCTTCCGAAGCCTACGAGAATGTCGACCGAATCATTCCCGAACTCGTCGAAGAGGATTTCGAAATCGACGAGAAGGCGCGCGCCGCCACCCTCACGGATGCGGGCGTTGAGCATGCCGAGCAGATTCTCGCCGAGAAGGGGATGATCGAGGCGGGCACGAGCCTTTACGACATCAACAGCGTGACGGTGCTGCACCACGTCAACCAGGCGTTGCGGGCCCACAAGCTGTTCCAGCGCGATCGCGACTACATCGTGAATGACGGCCGGATCGTCATCATCGACGAGTTCACCGGCCGCATGATGGAAGGCCGACGCTTCTCGGAAGGCCTGCACCAGGCCCTCGAAGCTAAGGAAGGCGTGCAGGTTCAGAATGAGAACCAGACGCTCGCGTCCATCACCTTCCAGAACTATTTCCGGCTGTATCCGAAGCTTGCCGGCATGACCGGTACGGCGATGACGGAATCCGCCGAGTTTGCCGAGATCTACAAACTCGAAGTGGTCGACATTCCGACCAACCGCCCGATGACCCGTGACGACCAGAATGACGAGGTCTATCGGACGCTCGACGAGAAATACAATGCGATCATCGAGCTGATCGAGGACGCCAACAAGCGCGGCCAGCCCGTCCTGGTCGGCACCGTCTCGATCGAGAAGTCCGAGGAAGTCGCCGAGCAGCTAAAGAAAAAGAAGATTGACCACGAGGTGTTGAACGCACGCCATCACGAGCGTGAGGCCCAGATCATCGGCCAGGCCGGCGTTCCCGGCGCCGTGACCATCGCGACCAACATGGCGGGCCGCGGCACGGATATTCAGCTCGGCGGCAATCTGGAAATGCGCCTCGCCGCGGAATTCGACGGTATCGACGACGAAGACGCTCGCACCACCAAGGAAGCGGAGATTACCGCCGAGGTCCAGACTCTGCACGACCAGGTCATCGAGGCCGGTGGACTGATGGTGATCGGCACCGAACGCCATGAAAGCCGGCGCATCGACAACCAGCTGCGCGGCCGTTCGGGCCGCCAGGGCGACCCCGGTACGTCGCGCTTCTTCCTGTCCCTGCAGGACGATCTGATGCGGATATTCAGGTCCGACCGCATGGACGGCATGCTGCAGAAACTGGGCATCGAGGAGGGCGAAGCCATTGTCCATCCGTGGATCAACAAGGCCCTCGAGAAGGCACAGCAGAAGGTCGAGGCGCGCAACTTCGAGATCCGCAAGCAGCTGCTGCAGTACGACGACGTGATGAATGACCAGCGCAAGGTCATCTATGAGCAGCGCAAGGACCTGATGCGGACCGAAGACGTGTCCGACACCATCAAGGCGATGCGCGCCGAGGTGCTCGAGGAGCTGGTCGGGCGCACCATCCCCGAGAAGGCTTTCGCGGAACAGTGGGACACCAACCTGCTGCATGAAGAGGCGTTGCGGATCTTCGGGCTCGACATCCCAGCCGAGGAATGGGCCGCCGAGGAAGGCATCGCGGACGAGGAAATTCACGACCGCCTGGAGAAGATGATCGACGAGCGCATGGCCGCGAAGGTCGCCAACTACGGCGACGAGCTGATGCGCATGGCGGAAAAAAACCTGCTGCTGCAGATCCTCGACCAGCACTGGAAGGACCATCTGCTGCGCCTCGACCATCTGCGCCAGGGCATCGGTCTGCGCGCGTTCGGGCAGAAGAACCCCCTGAATGAGTACAAGCGCGAAGCTTTCGACATGTTCCAGGACATGTTGGCGCGTCTGCGCGAAGGCGTGACCCAGCTGCTCAGCCATATCGAGATCCAGGTCAACGTGCCCGACGCGATCCCCGAGCCGCAATCGCCGCGCGAGATGGAAACCCAGCACGCCTCGGTCGGACAATTCGGCGATGCCGCACCGGTCGATGACGGGGCACCGGCCGCCGCCACGCCCGCACGCCGCCAGGCCACTGCGACCATCGACCCGGACGATCCCGTGACCTGGGGCAAGGTGCCGCGCAATGCCCCCTGTCCGTGCGGATCGGGCAAGAAGTACAAGCACTGCCACGGCAAGCCCGCCTAGCGGCCGGACGCGGGCAAGATGGATTTCGGTGTCTTTGATCATCTCGACCGTCGCGCCGGGGTGGCCGACGCGGAGATCTACGAAGATCGCCTGCGCCTGATCGAGGCCTATGACCGGGCCGGGATCGCCATGTATCACCAGGCCGAACACCACGCCACGCCGCTTGGCCTGGCGCCCTCGCCCAGCGTGTTCCTGTCAGCCGTTGCCCAGCGCACGACCCGCATGCATTTCGGACCCATGGTCTATTGCCTGCCGCTTTACGACCCCCTGCGCTTGATCGAGGAGATCGGCATGCTGGACCAGATGTCGGGCGGCCGGTTCGAGTTCGGCGTCGGGCGGGGCATCTCTCCGTTCGAGGTCGCCTATTTCGGCATTACGAAGGACAATGCGGGGCCGATCTACATGGAAGCCTTCGAGGTCTTGAAGCGGGGGCTGACCTCCGACACGCTGAACTTCCAGGGCGAGCATTTCAGCTACGACGACGTGCCGATGGTGCTCGCACGGGTGCAGACGCCGCACCCGCCGATCTGGTACGGGGTTGCCACGCCCGACGGGGCGGCCTGGCCCGCGACCCAAAAGATCAACATCATCTCGAACCGCCCCTGCGATATGACGCGGTCGGCGACGGACAAGTATCGCGAAGCCTGGGCGGCAAGTCACGGCGGGGACCCGACGACGCGGATCGGCGTC
>MDTE01048142.1_pt1 | contig 40957 bp, 36 predicted proteins | sample 811231 | NCBI WGS metagenome assembly MDTE01 (sample SAMN05326651, study PRJNA326480) | marine metagenome | isolation source: seawater | place: Indian Ocean: Red Sea | collected 2010
ACAAATCTATTTCTCATCGTTCAATTATGTGTGCAGCACTTGCTGAGGGTGATAGCACAATACGAGGCTTCTTAAAGGGTGAGGATTGCTTAGCAACACTCAACGCTTTCTCTGAAATGGGGGTTAATATTGATCAGCATGACAATGAAATAGTTGTGCATGGGGTTGGCCTGCATGGACTAGAAAAGCCCAACTCAGATATTTACTTAGGCAATTCCGGAACATCAATGCGTTTAATGAGTGGCTTGTTGTGTGGACAAAGTTTTTCAAGCACTTTGAAAGGAGATGCTTCTTTATCTTCTAGACCCATGGAAAGGATAGTCAATCCTCTTAGAATGATGGGAGCAAATATATTGAGTAGCGAAGAAGGATGCCCACCTTTGGAAATAAATCCTTCTAAGAAGATGAAAGCTTTTTCATATGAGTTACCTATAGCAAGTGCACAGGTTAAGTCATGTCTTATGTTTGCAGGCCTTTATGCAGATGGCCCTGTTGTTATAAAAGAAAAGATACAGAGTCGAGATCACACTGAACTTATGTTTAAGAAATTTGGTGTAGATGTCTCCATTGAAGAAGTTGAACGTTTAAAAGAGATCCGCGTTCTCCCCCCTAAATTTATAAATGCAACCAATATTAATATACCAGGAGACTTTTCATCTGCTGCTTTCTTTATCCTGGGAGCTTTGATAGCTCCAGGTTCGGATCTAAAGTTAGTGAATATAGGAATTAACAAGACTCGAATTGCGTTGCTAACTGTCTTAAAGGAAATGGGAGCTGATATAAAACTTTCAAATTTAGTTAATGAATATGAACCTTGCGCAGATATATCCATAAGATCATCTGAACTAAAAGGAATTACTTTGGATCCAAAATTAGTTCCCAATTTAATTGATGAAATGCCTGTCCTTTTCATTGCCAGTGCTTTAGCTGAAGGAACAACCAGAATAAGAGGAGCACAGGAACTGAGATTTAAAGAAAGTGATAGATTAGAAGCTATGGCCAAAACTCTAAATCTTTTTGGGGTTAAAAATAAAATTTTTGAAGATGGAATAGATATAGAAGGAGTTGATCAGTATGAAAAGGATCTGCCTTTCAACTCTGCGGAGATAGATAGTCTAGGGGATCATAGGATAGCAATGGCTTCCATAATTGGTGCACTTAGATCAAAGGACTCGTGTAAGGTAAAAAACTGCAGCAATATTAATACTTCCTTTCCAAGTTTTATAGATTTATCTAATAAAATAGGAATAATTCTAAACAAGATATAAATATGAGTAAGGTACCAGTAATAACAATTGATGGCTTGAGTGGAGCAGGAAAAGGGACTGTTTCAAAGATGTTATGCAATGAATTAGGTTGGAACATATTAGATAGTGGTGCACTTTATAGGACCTTAACTTATCTTATAGACAAAAAAGGAATAGCTATTGATGAATTCTTACAAAAACAAGAAGTTCTAATTAAGGATTTTGAAGTTTCTTTCCAAATAGGCTCCTTAGGGGAGCCTGTTAGCGTTTTTTTAAAAGAAGAAGATATTACAAATCTTGTTAGAACAGAAGAAATAGCTGAGAAGACCTCAGCTTTTTCAACTCTAAAGGAAATAAGGGATTTTATAAGACCTTGTCAAAGAGCTTTTAAGCAACCTCCAGGACTGATTGCAGATGGAAGAGATATGGGCACAGTAATCTTTCCAGAAGCAGATTTAAAGATTTATCTAACCGCATCATTAGAAGAAAGAGCTAAAAGGAGAGAAATCCAGTTGAAAAGGCTTGGAACCAAGGTTAACATGCGCATCCTTTTAGATGAGTTAGAAGCAAGAGATAAGAAAGATATTGAAAGAAAACTTTCCCCTCTTAGACCTGCTAAAGATTCATTGGCAATAGATACAACTGGACTTAGTCCAGAAGAGGTTTTAAAGAAGATAAAAGTTTTGTTATAGAACATTAAATAAGTAAATAAAGTGTCAGTAAATTTCCAAGAATTATTAGATAAAAATCTAAGTACAGTAAACATGAAGGTCGGTAGTTTATTAACTGGCATCGTGATAGATATTTTAGATACTCATGTGATAGTTCATGTAGGGTTAAAATCTGAAGCTGCTGTAGCTATCCAAGAGTTTGTCAATGAAAAGGGTAAAATTGATCTCAAAGTTGGCGATGAAGTTCAGCTTTTCTTGGAAGCCATAGAAGATGGACATGGCAATACCAGAGTCTCAAGAGAAAAAGCCATTAAGCAGGAAGTATGGAAAAGGATTGAGGATAGTCTAAATAGTGAAACAACATTAAATGGCCTAATAACTGGTCAAGTAAAAGGAGGAATGACTGTAGATATTCAAGGTGTTAAAGCTTTCTTACCCGGTTCTTTAGCTGAGGCAGTTCCAACAAAAGATTTAGATCATCTTGAAGGCTTGTATGAGGAATTTAAAGTTATTAAGTTGGATAAGGAAAAGAACAATGTAGTTTTATCACGAAAAGCTGCTTTAGAAGAAGTTAATTTTGAAGAAAGATCAAAACTTTTATCAGAATTAGAAGAAGGTAAGGTAATAGAAGGCGTTGTAAAAAACTTAACGGATTATGGAGCTTTTATTGATTTAGGAGGCATAGATGGACTCCTTCATATAACCGATATTTCATGGAGTAGAATAAATCATCCTTCTGAAGCCCTAAATATTGGAGAACAATTAAAGGTAAAAGTTACAAAGTTTGATAGGGATGAAGGTAAGGTCTCTTTAGGAATAAAACAACTTTCACCTGACCCTTGGGAGGGAATTGAAAATAAATTCCCTTTAAATACCTCTGTTATGGGTAAAGTAACTAATCTTACTGATTATGGATTTTTTGCTGAAATTGAATCAGGAGTTGAGGGTTTAGTTCATGTCTCTGAGATTGATTGGACCAATAAAAACATTCATCCCTCTAAGGTAGTAGAGTTAGGCCAATCCTTGGAAGTTATGATTTTAGAAGTGGATGAAGAGAAGAGAAGAATTTCTTTAGGAGTAAAGCAGTTAACAGAGAACCCTTGGCAGGTTTTTACTCACAAGTATAAAGAAGGAGATAAAATTAATGGAACAATCAAGTCCATAACAGACTTTGGAGTATTTATTGGACTAGAGGGGGATATAGATGGCCTAGTTCATTTGTCTGATGTCTCATGGAATGATGAAGAAGAATCTATCCGCCAGTTAGAAAAAAATCAGGAAATAGAAGCTATAGTTCTTTCAATAGATGCTGATAGAGAAAGAATTTCTTTAGGTTTAAAGCAGTTGAAAGAGGATGCATTTAATGAATTTACTTCTTCCAATAAGAAGGGAGCAAGAGTAAAGGGCAAAGTCCATGAAATTACAGAAGAGAGAATATTCCTTAACTTAACTGAAGAAGTTCAAGGCTATATTCCTCAAAAAGATTTTCAAAATTCTTCTGAAGAAAGTGACCCAACATTAGGAGATGAAATAGAGGTTTTAATAGCAGCTATTAACAAAAAAGACAGGGAAATTATCCTTTCCCTAAGGGCATTAGAAAAAGCAGAAGAAAGAGATGCTTTAAGGGAAAATGTTGAGAAAAATAAAGAAATTGAAGAATCTTCTAAATCTAATTTAGGAGATATGATTAAAGCGGAATTAGAAGAAAAGGAAGATGAATAGATCTGACCTGCTAGATAACATATCTAAAAAGGTAGTTAATGTTAAAAGAAGTGATATAGAAGAGTCAGTCAATCACTTAATTTCGATCATATCTAACACTCTTTATGAAAAGAACAGAGTTGAAATAAGGGGGTTTGGTACTTTTTCTTCAAGATTTAGATCTATAAGATTGGCAAGAAACCCAAAAACAGGAACATCAATAACAGTAGATTCAAAATTTCATATATACTTCAGGCCTTCAAAATTATTAAAACAAGAAGTTAAAAAGTAGAAAACCCCCTTATATCTAGTAATATTCTTGTTTAGAGTAAAAATAATGCAAGAAAATTTCTCTTTGGGTATAAAGGCTGCAATAGAAGAGTCAATAGAATTAAAGGAGCTTGTTCTTAAGGAAGAGCTCTACGAAACTCTTGTCGAAGTTGGTGATTTAATAGTAAGGGCAATATTAGGAGGCGGTAAAGTTTTACTCTGCGGAAATGGTGGATCTGCAGCAGACGCTCAACACCTAACAGCTGAATTTTTAGTTAGGCTTACTTCTGAGGTAAATAGAGAAGGAATTCCAGCTATTTGCTTACTTCAAGATTCTTCAACTTTTACTGCAACAATTAATGATTTTGATACAGGCGATTTATTTAAAAGGAACCTTCAAACTCTTTCTAAACCAGAAGATATTCTATTAGCAATTTCTACTTCGGGAAATTCAGAAAATATTATTGAAGTTTTAAAAGTAGCAAAACAAATTAATATTAAGACTGTAGGTTTTTTAGGCTCAAACGGAGGTGAGTCTTTGAAACATTGCGATATATCATTTGTAGTACCCAGCGATAAAACTGCCAGAATTCAAGAAGTACACATAACAGCGGGACATGCTGTAATTGAATATGTTGAAGCTAGGCTTATAAAAGAAGGATTTTTAAGTTTGAAATAAAGAATGAAAACAAAATCTATATTCCTTCTTCTTATTTTTTCTCTAGTAATCTTTTTTTCTTTTCTAATTTTCAGACTTAATCAAGTAGAAGTCTCATTAGATCTTTTATTTCGAGAAGTGCAGGTTAGATTAGGATTAGTGGTGTTGAGCACTTTTCTAACAGGTATATTGGTTTGTTTAACTTTAGAAGTTTTGTACTTTTATAAAAGAAACAAGGATTAAAATTTCAATGGATAGTCCTTTAATTATTGCACTTGATTTAGATCAAAGAAGTGCTTTAGATCTTGCAAACAAGATTGATCCTCAAGACTGTAAGGTTAAGGTAGGAAGTGAACTTTTCACTTCAAGTGGACCTAAAGTAATAAAAGAATTAAAGAATTTGGGTTTTGAAATATTTTTAGATCTTAAATTCCATGATATTCCTAACACAGTTAAAAAAGCCGTAGAAGCGGCAATTGAAATGGGTATTTGGATGATAAATGTGCATTCCTTAGGTGGAAGGGAGATGTTAAAGGCGGCACATGAAGCAAAAGAAATAACATCAATTAAACCTCTACTAATTGGAGTAACAATACTTACTAGTTTAGATAATAACTCTTTAAAAAAAGTTGGTTTGGATCTTACTATAGAGGAACACGTTCTTCTTTTAGCTAATCTATGCAAAGAAGAAGGATTAGATGGTGTGGTCTGTTCACCGAGTGAATTAACCCAATTAAGAAAAAGATTGGGTGAAAATTTCCTTCTTGTAACTCCTGGCATAAGATCAAAAGAAGTAGAAAAACATGACCAAAAAAGAACTTCAACTTTAACGGAAGCCATTAAAAATGGAGCTGATTATGTGGTTATAGGACGTGAAATAACTACTGATAGCGATCCTAATAAAAAAATAAAAAAATTACTTGAGGAAGTTTTATAGCTGATCTAAAAAGCATTAAAATAGAATAAGTCCAAAGGAAAAGGAAAGAAAATGGGATGGAATGTAGTAAAACAGGATGAAAGGTATGTCGTTACAGATAATGACACTCTAAAAAAATTAATCACAAGCACAACAGAGCTTAACCCTTCTTTTAGCACTACCGGCCATAGTCATTCTGGACAGGAAGAGGTCTATATATTTCGTCAAGGGAATGGTGAAATGGAAGTTAATGATAAAAGGTTTGAGGTAAAAGCAGGCGATATTATCTTCATAGAAGACGGTGATTTTCATAGGGTGCACAATACATCTAGCGAGATGTTGGAGTTTGTCTGCGTTTTTGATGGAGTTCGATCTCATTAAAAAAGGTTATGTCAAAAAAGTTTCGCCCTATAGTTTTAGCAGGAGGAATAGGTAAGAGACTTTGGCCTCTTTCTACAGAATCTCGCCCAAAACAATTTATTCCTATCTTTAAAGATCTTTCCCTTTTTGATTTAACCTTACAGAGAACCAATAACAGCCTTTTTAAGAAACCAATTATTGTAACGTCTGAAAGGTATTTAGAGCAGGTCCAGGACAGTTTTAAAAGAACTGGACTTAAGCCTTCTTTAATAATTTTAGAACCAGAAAGTAAAAATACATTTGCACCAATTATTGCTTCAACAATTTTAAGTTATAAAGAACTTAAAGATGATAAATTTATAGCGATGCCGTCTGATCATTACATTTCAAATAATCAGAATTTCTATGGAATATGTAAAAAAATTCTTAAAACAAATAAAGAATCCCTATTCTTGCTTGGAGTTAAACCTGATTACCCCTCGCAAGAGTATGGCTATATAAGCGATAAGAAAAATAAAATTGAATTTATAGAAAAACCCTCAATAGAAATAGCTAAGAAATTGTTTAAGCAGAGAAATATATTTTGGAATTCAGGGATTTTTATTTTTGGAAAGGAATGGATGTTAAATAAATCTAAAGACATAGATGCTTTAAATTTTAGTGTAATAAATGAAGCTACAAAAGAGGGAAAGAGATTAGGAAATCTATTTTATTTTAATGATTCCAGTTTTACTAAAATAGAATCGAATTCTTTTGATATGGGATTCGTAGAAAAATGTAATGACATATCAATGCTTCCCCTCGATGCCGGTTGGACAGACTTAGGATCGTGGGTTTCTTTAAGGACTTTAGAAGAAAACCAACTTCCATCAATTTATAAAGACACACTAGATAATAAAATAGAAAGGCCCTGGGGATTTTTTCAGATTCTACTTGAAACCTCATCTACAAAACTAAAACTCATAAAAGTAATGCCTAAGCAAAAACTTTCACTTCAAAAGCATAAATTCAGATCTGAGAGATGGCATGTTATAAAAGGAAGGGCAAAGGTTTTAAGGGATAATGAAAAGTTTACTTTAGAGCTTGGAGATACAATTGATATAGAAAAGAGTCAAACACATTCGTTAGAAAATGTTGAAGATGAACCCTTGGAGATTGTTGAGATTCAAACAGGTGAATATCTTGGAGAAGATGACATAATACGTTTGGAAGATATCTATGGAAGAGCGGATCTTCACTAGAAGTTTTGGCTAATGGAAAGCCCTCTTAAACTTTCAAATAAAAGAACAAAATATTTAGATTTTTTACCTACTAATCCAGGGATATATAGGTTCTTAGGTTCAAAAAAAGAGGTCTTGTATATTGGTAAAGCTAAGGACTTAAGAAAAAGGATCAAGTCTTATTATGCTAAAACAAAGAGTAAATCACAGAAAGTTAGAAGATTAAATTCTGAATCTGTATTTTTAGAGATTACCATTACCTCTTCAGAGCTTGAGGCTCTTTTACTAGAGCAGCATCTAATAAAAGAAGAAAAGCCTAAATATAACGTTCAATTTAAGGACGACAAAGGCTATCCTTGGATAAAGGTATCCACTAAAAACAGTTATCCTTCAGCAACTTCATTTTTAGGTAGTAGGGACTCAAAAGATCAATACTTTGGTCCTTTTCCCAGTTCTTTTGCAGTAAAAAACACCCTGCAGATAATACAAAAGGTCTTTAAGGTACGAGATTGTAAAGATTCATTTTTTAAAAATAGAAAAAGGCCCTGTCTGCAGCATGAGATAGGAAGGTGTTCTGCACCTTGCGTAAATGAGATAAGTAGAAGAGATTATTTGAAAGATGTATATCAAGCTATTGATTTATTAAATGGCAAGGGAAATGACTTGTTAGAAATCTTCTATTTAGAGATGGACAGTCATTCTTCAAATAAGTCTTACGAAAAAGCTGCTGACTATAGAAATAAAATCTCTTCGTTAAGAGAAATACAAAGAGACCAAAGTATTGCAGGCTATAGCACAGATAGGGATGCAATCTCCATCTCTCTTTCAAGGAAAATAATTAAAATTGGTGTTACTAGTGTAAGGGGAGGTTGGATAGTTTCTCATAAGAATTTTTCTGAAAAGAATGTTCTGCTTAAAGAAGGATTGTTAGACTCTTTTTTGGCCTCTTATTACACCTCAGAAGCAACATGCCCAAATACTATTTTAGTTGCAGGAGAATTAAATGATAGAAACACCCTCGAAATAGTTTTATCTGAATTTCACAAGAAAAAAATTAATATTAGAACCAGATTTAGGAATAAAGACATTGGTTTGATGAAGATTTGCCAATCCAATACGGATTTATATATTAAGAGAAAAAAAAGAAGTATTAAGAACCTAGAAGATTTATTTATTTCTCTAAAGGAAAAATTAAGCCTTGATGAAGATATAAATCTAATTGAATCTTATGATATAAGTCATTTATCAGGTAAAAACGCTTTGGCAGGACAAGTGACTTATAACAGCAGGGGGAAGGTAAAAGATCTCTATAAAATATATAACATATCTTCAAAAAATTCCGGGAATGATATAGGTTCAATGCAAGAAGTTATAGAAAGAAGATTTTCCAAAATTAAAAGCCCAAACATAATTCCATCTCTAATTCTGATAGATGGAGGTCATGTTCATCTTAAAGCCGTAAGGAAAGTATTGGACAGGCTTAAAATTGAGGGTATTAATTTAATAGCTATATCTAAAGGGGCTCGAAGAAAGGGGGAAATGGATACAGTGCACAACGAACAAGGTAAAAAACTGAATTTTCAAAAAAAATCCTCAGAACTTTTACTTTTACAAGAAATCAGAGATGAAACGCATAGATTTTCTATTTCTAAGCAAAGAAGGAAAGAGTCAAAGGGAGTAGCTAAATCTTCCTTGGACTCAATTGAACTTGTAGGCGCAGAAAGGAAAAAGGCATTATTAAGATTTTTTGGAAGCTTAGATCAAATTGAGAAAGCAAGCCTTAAGGACCTTATGAAAGTAAGGGGAGTCGGAAAAAGAACTGCTGATATAATCTTTAGAAATTTACATTGATATGACTTTAGCTTCGTATATCAGCTGCTTAAGAATTGTGCTTATAGTGCCAATTATTTACTGTCTTCAACAAGGGTTTTGGGCAGAAACATCAAGTTATTATTTTTATTTAGCTTTTGTTTTATTTGTAGTTGCAGGATTAACAGACTATCTTGATGGTTATATAGCTAGGAGCACAAATACTGAGACTCAGTTAGGTGCTTTGTTAGATCTTATCGCAGACAAATTGTTGGTTTCTCTAGTAATGGTTTGGCTAGTTTATGTAGATTTAAATTTGGGCACAACTATTGCCGCTTTGATTATAATTTCACGTGAATTAGTCATATCTACTTTGAGGCAATACATAATTGAAAAGGAAGTTAAAAGAGAATTAAGTGTCTCTTTTATTGGGAAAAGCAAAACAACAATTCAAATTATTGCTATAAGTATGCTCATTCTTGCTCAAGAAATTGAGGGTATTTATACTCTTGCAGTAATTGCAATATGGTTCGCTGCAATTTTTTCCTTATATTCCCTGTTTACATATGTTTCTGAGTGGTTCAAACATTTTTCTAATTAAATTTGGGTTAAAAGGTTAACAAGAATAGAATACACGCCGCGTGGCTGGGTGGCAGAGTGGTTATGCAGAGGATTGCAAATCCTTGTACGCCGGTTCGATTCCGACCCCAGCCTCCATTACTTTATATATTTAATATATTAATAAAGAAAAAATCTTAATATTTGTCATGAAGAAGAGTGTTTTAGCCTTTATCCAGGAAGATTACTATAAAGATAACTTTATTTCTTTAAGGGATCAATTCAAGGATCATCAGATTACTGTTGTATCTCGTTCTCCTATCTTTTTCAAAGACCAAAATGTAAAAAACTTTTATCCAAAAACTATTTTTAATCTTCTTTTATTAATTTTTAGACTTAGAAAGAGAACCTTTAGCATACTAATTGTTTCAAATGTAGATGACTTTTTTTTCCATTTAATTTACAAATTCGTTCAATTTGAAGAACTGATTACTTTTGATGAAGGTCAAAGGAGTTTATATAAAGAAGATAAATATTTTAAGAAAAGGTTTATAAAAAAAGGCCAAAGAAGATATATCTTAATGAATGCTCTTTTTGGCTTCCCCTTACCCTATGGAGAATATTACGAAAGGTCGTCTACTCACTTTACTTTTTTTGATCCAGAAGTATTTGATCATGCATTAAAGGATCATAAAAACCTTATTTTGATTAATAAGAAACTTTCTTCAGTAAGAATAAAAAAAGTTTTTGTTGGGGTTAGTAGTAATTGGTTTTTTGATGTAAACGGAAAAAAAATTGATCAAAAAAGTAAAGAATATAGAGAAAAAATAAAGTTAGCTGCACTTAGAATAAATAAGATATCACCTGATCTTTACTTAATGCATCCTAGAGAGGGCAGAGAAATAATTGATCTTTTAGATAAAAGTATAATTGTTAGTAAAAATCCAGATGGAGGTAATGAGAGATTAATTAATGCTTTGAATAATTCACAACCTCTAACATTATTTACAGAAAGATCTGGTCTTGTATTTGATATTGATCTATCTATAGAAGTAGTATTCTTAGATGTATTTGACAGATTCGAAGAGGAGGGGTTTCAACAGTTTATAGATAGTTTTAATAGACTAAGAAATAGCCAAGGTTCTGATAAATCAGAATGCATTAAATATATTTTTAAAGAATGAAAAAAGCTCAAAATTATTAAAAAAGACAGGGGCTTAATATGACAGGAAAAGTTTTAGGAGTGATTGGTGGATCTGGGGTATATGATTTACCCGGATTACAAAAAGAAGAGTGGTTAGAAGTTAATACCCCTTGGGGTAAGCCTTCTGACAAGATATTAAAGGCTTCATTAAATAGTAATTATTTCTATTTTCTACCTCGCCATGGAAAAAATCATACTTTGGGGCCTTCTGATATAAACTATAGAGCTAATATTTATGCTTTAAAGTCTCTGGGTGTTGAAGAAATCCTTTCTTTTTCTGCTTGTGGTTCTTTTAAAGAAGAGCTCGAACCGGGTTCTTTTGTTTTAGTGGATCAGTATATTGATTTAACAAAAACTAGAGATTCATCATTTTTTGGCAAAGGGTGTGTAGCCCACATTCCTTTCTCTAAACCGTCTTGTAAAAGAGTTAATGAGAATTTGAAAACACTTTTTTCTGATTTAAATATTAAGTTCCAAGAAGAAGGGACTTATTTAACCATTGAAGGTCCTCAATTTTCTAGTTATGCAGAAAGTGTAATGTATAAAAATGTTTGGCATTGTGATGTTATAGGTATGACTAATATGCCCGAAGCAAAATTAGCAAGAGAAGCAGAGATCTGTTATCAAACTATAGCTATGGTTACTGATTATGACTGTTGGAACTTAACGATTAAAGAAGTAACTGTTGAAGAAATTCAGAAGATTTTTAAAACAAATCTATCAAGAATTAAGCTTATATTAGAGAAATATATCTCAGATCAGATTGCTCCTGAGGAAGAATGTAAAGAGGGATGTAATTCTGCTCTAAGAAATTCTATAGTTACACCAAGAGAAAACTGGGATAAAGAGATTATTTTAAAAATGGAGTTCTTATTAGGAAAATATTTATGAATCAACATTACAAAAAATATGTAAGCCTCATAAGGAATATAAACGATCATCCAAAGGAAGGAATTGTATTCAGAGACATAACTCCTCTACTAGAAAATTTAGATGCTTTTAAAGTTTGTGTAGATGAATTGTGTAGCCAGATCTCTACTCTAGAATTTAATAAAATTGCTTGCATTGATGCAAGGGGGTTTATAGTAGGAGTTGCATGTGCACTAAGAATGTCTAAAGATTTTTTTCTCATCAGAAAAAAAGGGAAATTACCTTTTGATACATTTACTTTTGATTATGAATTGGAATATGGTTCCGATACATTAGAAGTTCATACAGATTCTTTGGTTGAAGAGGATAAGGTAGTAATAATTGATGATCTTTTAGCTACAGGAGGGACTGCTTTAGCAGCTACCAATCTTATAAAACAAGCTAAAGCAAAAGTTTTAGCTCTTGGAGTTTTTATTGATCTACCTGATCTGGAAGGCAGAAATAAGCTTTCAAATGAAGGGGTTGAGGTATTTTCTTTATTTCAATTCTCAGGTGAATAATTTCAAATAACAGATTTATGCTAGTAAACGGAAAAAAATATAGTTCTATTTGGACTGAAAATGAACGAGTCTTCATCATTGATCAGACTAAATTACCTCATATTTTTGAAGTGGCAGAACTAAAAAGTTTGCAAGACTATTACAATGCTATAGTAAATATGCAGGTCAGGGGGGCTCCTCTTATAGGAGTTACTGCACTTTTTGGTATTGCAAATCAAATGAGAATAGACTCTTCTCTTAGATCGTTAAAGAATTCTATTAATGTTTTGGCTAAAAGCAGACCTACAGCAGTTAATCTATTCTGGGCCCTAGATAAAATAGCCAAAATACTATTCGATACCAAAAAATCTTTAAGAAGAGAGATAGCATTTAATTTTGCTATAGAGCATGCATCTGAAGATAAAAGAATTAATAAACAGATAGGTGAAAATGGAGTAAAGCTTTTTAAAAAGATTCTTGCTTCTAAAAAGAAAAAAAGATTAAACCTGCTTACTCACTGTAATGCTGGTTGGTTGGCCACAGTTGATTGGGGAACTGCTTTATCTCCAATTTATGTTGGCTCTTCTTCTGGCATGGACATTAATGTGTTTGTTAGTGAAACAAGACCCAGAAATCAAGGGTCATCCTTAACTGCTTGGGAACTCAAGAATCAAAAAGTTGAACATAAAGTTATAGCTGATAATGCTAGTGGATATTTGATGCAAGAAGGCTTGATAGACGCAGTTATTGTTGGAGCAGATAGAATTAGCTCAACAGGTGATGTTTGTAATAAGATTGGTACTTATCTCAAAGCTATTTCTTGCTTTGATAATAAGGTACCTTTTTTTGTAGCAGCACCTACTTCAACAATAGATTGGAAAGAAAATAGACAAGGTAGAGGTATTAAGATAGAAAAAAGAGATGAATCGGAAATAACTTCTATAGTGGGTAAGAAACTAAAGGGGAAGAATACATTAGAGGAGATTATTTTAGTTCCTGAAGAGACTAAAGCTTTTAATCCAGCTTTCGATGTAACTCCAAATAAATATGTATCAACTATCATCACGGAATTTGGTAGTTACAAGCCTAAAGAAGAAGGGTTTAAGAAATTAAGAAATAAGAATTAATTCATCAAATCAAATGACCAAAAATTATTGGAAAGAAAAGGAACTAAAAAAGTATATTAAAAGTACCTATAAAACTTTAGATTCTGACTTAGCTTCTAGGATTTACACAAGTCACTTAATCGGAAAGGATAAAAACCTAGTTATGCATGGAGGAGGAAATATTTCTGTAAAGTTATTAGAAGAAGATATCTTAGGAAACCAAGTTGATGTTTTAAGAGTGAAGGGAAGTGGTTGGGATCTTGATTCTTTAGCTCCAGAGGGACTGCCATCATTAAATTTATCTAAGATTAGAGAACTTAGAAGTTTAAATAAACTTAACGATGAAGATTTAGTTAATTATCAAAGAAATTGCTTATTAAATTCTAACTCACCAAACCCTTCTATAGAAACACTACTTCATGCCTTCATACCAGAGAAATTTATTGAGCATACACATTCAAGTGCTTTTCTATTTTTAGCAAATTACCCAAACCCTGAAAGAATAGTCCGACAGATCTTTGGGGACTCATTAGGAATTGTTCCTTATGTAAAGCCAGGATTTGATCTAGCTAAGTTGGCGGCAGATATTTATGATTCATCAAATAAACTTGAAGGCCTTATTCTTCTACATCATGGACATTTTGCTTGGGGAGGTAATGCAAAAGATTCTTACAACAAACTAATTTCTCAAACTCAAAGATTAGAAAAATGGATAAATAAGAATCAAAAGTCTAAGGTCTCTTTAAGCAATGATAAGAAAAAAAAGAGGAGAAAAGGAAAGACTTCACAATTTTTATTATCGTTAAGAGGAAACTTAACTAAAGCTTCAAAAGGAGATACCTCTTATATTTTTGATTTGAGACAAAGTGATGAAATAGATGCTTTTCTTAATTCAGATTCTAGTAAAGAGTTTATAAAGAAATGGGTAGTTACTCCTGACCATATAATTAGAACTAAGGGGTTGCCTCTATATTTTGACCTTTTAAAAGACAATGAGTTTAAAGCTATAAATAACAAAGTTGAATTATTTAATAAAGATTATAAGGATTATTTTAAGAAGTATTCTAAGGGCAAGAATTTGACCCAACTTTCTCCCACACCTAATCTAATTTGGGCTAAAGGATTAGGCTTAATTGGAGTTTCTGAAACTCTTAAAGGGGCTCAAATTGCTTCTGATTTAGGCGAACAGACAATTAATATATTTTCAGAATTCATAAAGTCCGGTAAAAAGTTTCAGTCTTTAGACCAGAGAGATCTATTTGAAATGGAATACTGGAGTTTAGAACAGGCTAAATTAGCAAATAAGAAGAAATCTATATTTAACGGCAAGGTAGTCTTAGTCACAGGGGCTACAGGAACTATAGGTTTTGAAATTGCCAAATTATTCCATGAGAAAGGATCAATAGTTTTCTTAAGTGACAAAAATAAGAAGCTTTTACGAGAAAAAATCGGTTATTTTAATAACAATGTTTCAGGCAGGGCTGTTGATTTAACTTCTAAAGATGCTGCAGAAATCTTAATAGAGGAATGTGTTAATACATTTGGAGGAATAGATATTGTTATTTCAAATGCTGGGATGGCTATAGAAGGAAATTTATTAGATCTCAAGGAATCAGAAATAAAGGAAAGCTTTAATTTGAACTACTTTTCTCACTTAAACCTTTCTCTAGCTTCTGTAAAGGCTTTTAAACAACAAGGTCTTGGAGGGAAGATAATATTCAATCTTTCTAAACAAACCATAAACCCAGGAAAAGGTTTTGGAGCTTACGGTATGCCTAAATTGGCTACCCTAGGGTTACTCAGACAGCTTTCTTTAGAACATGGAGAAGATGGAATAGAGGTAAACGGAGTAAACGCTGACAGGATAAGGTCAGGTTTATTAGATGAAAAGATGATTAGAAAAAGGGCTAAGGCTAGAAAGCTATCAGAAAGAGAATATATGAAAAGTAATCTATTAAAAAAGGAAGTTGAGGCTATTCATGTTGCTCAAGCTTTTCTGGCTTTAGCAAGTGGTAAAAGGACTACAGGCCATATTTTAACTGTTGATGGAGGCAATGTTGCCGCTTCATTAAGATAAATTGATTACTCAAACCAATCTTTACTAAGTTTCTCTAATTTCTTTATATCTTTCGTAGTTCTTTTTCCTATTATATCTTTGTAATAACTAGCACTTATTCCTTCTTCTGGTCTCAAAGAGATAATATGTTTTCTCTCTATCCTTTCACCTTTCTCTAGATCTTCTTTTAGAAATAGGCCCCTTCTAAAAGACTTTGTATGGCCAGATTCTATTTCACTGTCTGTGGGTTGCTTTACTGTTTCACCTTTTAGTTCTTTTATTTTTAAAGATTTATTGACTAGGTTATCTATCTCTTCATTAGTTAGAGAGACCTTGTGATCTCTAAACTTTTTTCCCTTTCTATTATCAGTGAAATGCACTTCAATTATTTTAGCACCTATAGCTATTGCAAGTTCTACTGCATATGTACCTTCTGTATGGTCTGAATAACCGACCGGACAATCAAATAACTTTTTAAGTTCTAAAATAACATTTAAATTAGCTTCCTTATCAGGAATGGGGTACATGGAAGTGCATTGAAGTAGTGCTACTTTTTTTTTCTTTTCATAATCTGGATCTAAGGAATAAATAAATTGAAGAGACGAATCTATTTCTTTATAAGTTGAAAGGCCAGTTGATAATATAATTGGTTTTTTTGTATTCACAGTATGCTCTATTACGTCATAAGCTGTAAGGTCGCCCGAACCAATTTTGAATATGGGCATTAAATCTTTAAATTCTTCTATTGAAGACTTATTCCAAACTGAGGCCATAAAATCCTTTTTAGCAGAAATACACATTTCAGCTAACTCTTTATATTGATTTATAGATAATTCAAATTTTTTAAAATGTTCAACCCTTTTTGGATCATACAACTTATTTACTAAGCTATCTCCTGTATAAATCTGGAACTTTATGGCATCGGCTTTTGAATTTAATGCTAATTCAGTTAATTGTTTAGCGTATTCAAAGTCTCCTTCATGATTTCCTCCAATCTCAGCTATTATGTAAGCAGGATTTTTACTTTTAAAAGCATTCATTAAGATCTCTTTCTAATTTCTTCTTTAATAAACGGAATCAAGTGAGTCTCTCTTATATTCAAGCTAGCATAATAATCAATTAAGACTTTAGCAGTCCCGCCATTAACAATCTTTTTAGACTTTATGAAGTCGTTATATTTTGAACAATATATACCACCTGCTTCTTTGTAGATAATGTCTTGTTCTAATCTTAATTTACGTTTTTTAGTTATTGGCTCTAGTCCATTGCCTCTAGTTTTGTAGTAAATCCCATTAGATTTAATGACTGTAATTGAAGACTCAACTTCAAACAGGTAAATAGAATTGATGGCAGAGTTTATATCTAAATAAGACCTTAGAGGATAGTTGACATGTGCAACGCACACAGTGTCTATTTCTGAAACTTGTTTAGAAATATCAAATAAAACACTTTCTATTGAAGAGTCTACGGCAGTATTTAGCTCAGCAAGGGATTTATCTCTTTTATGCAATATAATATCTGGATAATTTTTTGATATATATTTCAGCAAATCTTCTGAATCTGAAGTTAAGACTATACTGGATAGTAATTCGGACTTATTTAATTCATTAATTACCAAATCAATATTTTTTACCCCCTTTTTTAGTTCCATCGTAGCTATCTCCTCATCCGGACCAGATCTAACTGGAATAATGCAGACATGATTCATTTTCTCAACTCCTAAGCTCTTACCCTTGTTAGATAAAATTTTTGATCTGTTTAAGAGCAGTTTTGAGTCATTTTTAGTTAAATTATTTTCGTGTTGTCGGTAATAAAAGAGAGGAAGGTTAACGTTGGAGATCTTCTTTGAGTTAATCATCTTTACCCACATATCGTATCCATCTTGTCTGTCAATGAAGTCTGAATATCCACCCATCTCAATAAGGGTATTTGTCCTGAATAAGGTGCAAGCTCCATGAGCAGGCTCATCGTAAACACTGACCTCTTTGTTAATATCTAATCTTCTTTCTGACCCTAATACTTGATCATTCTCATCTATTAAGTAGTAATCTGGATAAACTAAGCAAGTATCTTCATCAGCATCTATTTTATTTACAAGTATTTCTATTGCCATAGGATCAAAATAATCATCCGCATCAAGTCTAATTATATATTTCCCCTTAGCTCTATTTAGAACAATGTTATTTGTTTTAACTAGACCTTGGTTGGTTTGGCGAATTACTTCTACTTTCTCATTCTTACTATATTCTTTTAATATCTCATTTGAATTATCCGTTGATCCATCATCAACAATTATTAATTCAAAAGCCTTATAAGTTTGTGCTAGTACTGATTCAATTGAAGACTTAAGGTATTTACCATAATTATGGTTAGCTATGTATATTGTTACTAAAGGCTGATCTTCTTCTTTCTTGAATACAAGTTCTGTAGGTATCTGAGGGGGTAGTTGTTTTTGTTTTATTCTCTGATTATGCTCAAAAATCTTGGGTTTTTCTTTGTATAGTTGAATTAAGCTGTTAACTCCAAAGTCTTGGATATTCTTTTTATTAAAATACTTTATTACATCAGAAATAACTTTTAGATCTTCTTTGGTATCTAAAGTAAGCCTAATATTTTTTGAGGCTTCCTTTATTTCATTATCTACTGGTAAATCACCGCAATTAAAAAAGTTTTCATTGTCTTTAACATATGTAGTCAGATATTCAGTTCCAGAAGAGTCTTTGGCATTATTGTAGATGAACCTTAGTGTTTCTTTTTTAAAGATCTCTACCTCAGTTCCAGAAGGAAGATCTTTGGCAGAAGTGTAATCTAGGCCATTCAAGAGGTGATAATCAATAGTATCTTTAAGATAATCTATATCTAAGAGGATATCATCTCCAGTTATCCTTAAAATATGATCTGCTGAAGAATAGTGATTTACTGCTAACATCATTCTAGCGAGTACATCTTGATTTGCTCCTCTAAATGTTTCTACATTAAGTCTTTTAGAAAATTCTTCTAATTTGTCATCTTCCTCATTATTTGTAGTACAGAAAGCAAATTCATCAATAATTCCTCTCTTTTTAGCTTCTAGAATTCTTTCAAATAAATATTCTAAGGTATTCTTTTTAAGAATTTTGATAAAGGCCTTTTCTGGTAATCTTGAGGACCTTGATCTTGCAACGACAATTGCCAGAATATTGTTCTTAAAACTCTTTAAGTTTACTTCTTTGTCTTTTTTTAAATTCTTTTTGATTTTTCTACCAACGATATCTTCAATAAATAATGGCTTCGCTTCTTCATCAGTTCTTTTCATAACTAAATCTTTTTCTGTAATCTTAGATTTAGCTTTAATGTCCTTATTTGTAACCCAGTTTTTTCTAACCTCGTTCCTATATTTCTTTTCAGAGGCAGAAAAATTAATCTTTTCCTTTCCAAGCATTCCATTAATTTCTTCTAATTCATCTAAAAAAGATTGGAATTCATCTAAGTTAAGAGAGGAAAAGTAGTCAACTCTTTTTTCCTTCCTGTCTGTAGTCACATGCTTTTCAATAAATTCTGTCCCTAGAGTTAATGAAAGATAAGAAGCAATATTTTTGTTTTTGTACTCAGCATCTGTATGGTCCATAAAACCAAGCTTTATTTCATTTCCAAAGTACCTCTTAAGAACTCTTAATCTCTTTAAGTTATTATCTGCTAACTCAGTAGGGTAGGCTTGGAATCCATGCATTAATATAATTTGACCTAATTCCATATTCTTAGAGCAAATATCAAGTGCGTATTTAATTTCCCTTAAATTACTTCCACCGCAAGAGAGAAAAATTTTACTTGAAAACTCACTGCACTCCCGGAGAAGAGGTTTATTGGTTAGGTCTGAAGAATGTATCTTTATATTCCTGATTTCATTCTCCTTGCATATCTCTAGAGAAGTAAAACCAAAAACATCAGCAATTACTTTTAATTTATTCTTTTTTGAATAATCTAATATTTCCCCCCATTCTTTCTTTGAAAAAGATTGACCCTTGAAATGTTCATACCTTTTATGACTCTTTACTAGAAGTTCATTAGCAGAATATATTTGGAATTTAATAAAATCTGTTGAAGTCTTTGAAAGACTTTTTATCATTTTATAAAGGACTTCTATGTCACCTTGATGCGTATTAGCAACTTCTGCAATGACCTTCGGCTTAGCTAGACTGGTGCTCATTAAGTATCAACTTTTAACCAATTAAAAGTTTCTTTAAAATCACATTTCTTACAAATCTTAATTTTATTTACTCTGTCATTTACATGAGCAGTTCTTACAGCATTTATCTTCCTTCCTTCCCAAATATCTTTTATGTTACCAACCTCTTTGTCTGTAGCTATTATTCTGTCTGGCATAACTGGAGACAATAATTCGAATCCTTTTTTATTTTCATTTATTGATTCAATTACATCATAGTAATCTTTATCGCCCTTCTTATTAAAAGTATCAGAGACTACCCCAACAGGATGTTCATTTCCCCAGTCATAACAACACATAAATACTCTTCCATCGTAGGAAACCATCAATCTTTGGAAGATTTGTTCACAAGCTATTCTGCCTGTTTCTACGAACAATTCTCCAGAAGAGTTCTTCATATAAGCCGCATTTTCATCAATCTTTAGATTGTTTAATTTCATAGCATTTAGTACCTTTTTTCTATCAGCTTCGCTCAAAGTACCTAAATTTCCACCTCTTTCAGAATAAGCCTTAACAGAGACATCATCTACATGATCTCCAAAGTTATCAAAAAACTCTTGTTGTTCTTTAAAAGTTTCTTCGGTTAAGATCATTTGTATCTTCGTGTAAGGAAAGGTAGCAGACTTACTTTCCCTTATTTCTTTAAACCGTTTTATATTTTCATAAACTGATTCAAAAGTATTTTCTTTAAATCTACCCGGACGCATTGATTCATAAGTCTCTTTAGTTCCACCATCAAAGGAGTAAATCATTAGGTCTAGTCCAGCATCTATAAGTCTTTCAGACATCTTTTCTGTTAATGATGTAGCATTTGTATTGATAATAACTTCCAAAATACCACTTTCTTTTGCTAGCTTAATAAAATCAGGTATACGGCCATGCAAAAGCGGTTCTCCTCTCCAATTAAATTTTATTGATGGAACACCTAGCTCTCCGCACTGTTTTATTAAATCTCTTGCTAATTTAGGGTCCATTAATTTATCAGGTGTTGCTATGTGCTGCCTGTAACAAAATGGACAGGCTAAATCACAAATTGAGGCTAGCTCAATATCCACACACATTGGTGGATAATCAATCAATTCTATTTTATTAGTATTTAAGTTTCTCTCAATAAACTCTGCTGGTTTTCCTCTCCACCCCTCTCTGTAGTTTTTATATTGAGCTTTCATTTTCACAAGGAGGGCATCTTCATCTTTCTTCTTCAATCCTATGCTTTTGTGTCGATAAGCAAGGTTTTCTGAAAAATTTTCTAGAAAAAAATTATCTTTTTTAGAAGCTTCAGGAAGAAGAGATTCAATTGCATAGATTCTATTAGCTTTTTCAGATAGCATAATTTTAGGTACTAAAGTGACTAGAAGGTGCGATTTTAGAGTAAATTAGTTCTTTCTACTAAATTATTTAGGTTTATAAATTGAAACAACTGTAAGGTGTCTATTTTTTCACTTAAAAAATAAATTTGAAAGTATTATAGTTTTACTTTTAAATGCAACGTTTTTTAAGGAATTACATGTATAAAGTAGGATTAATTGGGAAAGGTTTTGTAGGATCTGCTGTAGCTCACGGGTTTTCTGAGGCTGTGGGTTATAAGTGCGAGATAAGAGTATATGATAAGGATCCTTTGCTTTCTCTAAACTCACTAAAAGATGTTGTTACTAAATCAGATATAGTTTTTATTTCAGTTCCAACACCCTCTAATTCTGATGGATCAATTAACTTGGATATACTTGATAAGTGTTTAACTGAAGTTAATCAAGTCGCGGAAAAGAATAATGCTTATCAGGCTATTTATTTATTGCGTTCAACAATAATTCCAGGAACAACCAGGAATTTCCAAGAAAAATTTAAGAAACTAAAATTAGTTTTTAATCCAGAATTTCTTACTGAGAGATCAGCAAAATTTGATTTCATAAGTCAACCACGTTTTATATTAGGAGGCACAGAAGAAAACTGTAAGTTTGTAAAAGGTTTGTATTCAGATAGATTTGGAAAAACAGCCAGTTTTATATTAACTGATTATGAATCTGCTGAAATGATTAAATACGTTTGTAATACTTTCTTTGCAACTAAGGTTTCTTTCTTAAATGAAATGAGACTATTATCTGATAAGGTTAATGCAAATTGGGATGATGTTTTAGAAGGGTTTTTAAGAGATGGAAGAACCGGTCACTCTCATACACAAGTTCCAGGACCTGACGGTAAGTTTGGCTTTGGCGGTAGTTGCTTTCCAAAAGATATTCAAGCACTTATTCATTTCGGTGATTCTATCAGTATAGATCTTTCTGTGCTTAAAGGAGCTTGGGAAACTAATAAAAGAGTAAGGCCAGATAAGGATTGGGAAAAATTGGTCGGAAGAGCTGTTGCAGAAGATAAAGAGTAAAATGTAAAGATATGCCCCGGTGGTGGAATTGGTAGACACAAGGGACTTAAAATCCCTCGAAGGAAACTTCGTGCCGGTTCGAGTCCGGCCTGGGGCACCAATTTAACTTATGAAAGTACTTATCACAGGCATAGTCGGGTTTATAGGCTTTAGTTTAGCTAAAGAATTTATAAAAAAAGGTATCTCAGTTACAGGCATAGACTCTGTAAATGATTATTATGATCCCAATTTAAAGTTAGCAAGGCTAAAAGAATTGGAGAGATTAGCATCAGGCTCTGGTAATAATCTAGAATTTATTAAGGGGAATATAGCAGATAAGAGAGTTTTAGATGAGTGCTTTGAAGAAAGCTTCGACAGAGTTTTTAATCTGGCAGCACAAGCAGGAGTTAGAAAAAGTTTAGAGGATCCACATTCTTACATAGAAAGTAATATATTGGGCTTTTTAAATATTCTTGAAGCTTGTAGGCATAACGAGGTAGAACATCTTATTTATGCAAGTACTAGTAGTGTTTATGGATTAAATTCCAAACTCCCTTTCTCTGAGAAAGAAATAGCTGACCACCCAATTCAACTATATGCAGCCAGTAAAAGATCTAATGAACTCATGGCTCATTCTTACAGTCACTTATTTAATTTGCCGACTACAGGCTTGAGGTTTTTTACTGTTTACGGTCCTTGGGGAAGACCTGATATGGCACTATTTTTATTTACAAAGGCTATTATTGAAGGAAAAAAAATAGATGTATTCAATAAAGGAAGACATACAAGAGATTTTACTTATATAGATGACATTATTAATGGAATTTTATTAGCTTCAGAAAATAAGCCAATTCTAAATGAAGATTGGGATTCTTTTTCTCCATTACCTGACTCTAGTCAAGCACCTTATAGAATATTAAATATAGGCAATGGGAATAGAATAGAATTAATAGACTACATTTCTGCGATTGAGAATGAGTTAGGAAAAAAAGCAGAATTTAATTTACTACCTATACAACCCGGTGATGTTCCAGATTCTCTAGCAGATTTGGATAAAATTAAAGAAATTACTGGTTATGAACCAACAACTTCTTATAAAGAAGGAGTTAGAAAATTTGTAGAATGGTATAAAGACTTTTATAACATATCTATATAGTCTTAAAAATTGAAAGAAAGTATCTCTCTTATATCTGTCGACGGATTATATTTTAGACATCATGCTTTAGCTTGGTCTTGGTCTGTTTTTAAAAATTGTATGAGAGGACATATAAATGTTATTAATCCTTCAAAAAAAGATATTTATAATCTAGAAGCAATTAGAGAGAATACTGAAAAAAGAATTAGTTTCTCTTTAGAAAAGAATAACCTTAAAGGTCAGGAAGCCAGAGTCTATTATGCATGTAGTAGATTCTTTTATGCTAAAGAACTACTTGAAAACCATAAAAAGGTTTTGATTACAGATGCTGACTCTTTCTTTTTAAAAAAATTTAATCTTCCTGAACAGGATATAGGGCTATTTCTTAGAGAGCCTTTAGAAAATTCAAATAAGTGGACACAAGAAGGAACAAGGGTGGCTGCGGGATTAGTAAGTCTTTCTGGTAAGAAAGGTAAGCAATTTATATTGGATGTAGTTAAAGATATAGAATATGAAGTGAACAGAACTGGGTGGAGATGGTTTCTAGACCAATTTGCTTTATGGAATGTTTATTCTAAACATATAGATAATGGTTACTCTTTTCATTCTTTTACACCAAAAGATTTGGATTGGGAGTTTAAAGAAGATTCTTTTATGTGGACTGGTAAGGGTAAAAGAAAGAAAAAGAATAAAAGATACATTGGTAAGAAAAACGAAATAGAAGGAGATTACTTAATAAACCGTAAGGTTAATCATAAGAAATACCTTTTTAGAAGTTTAGGTCTTTAGGCCTAATAACTTAACTCTTTTACCCGTTTTATTAAGGATTTTACGAATGTTACTTTGACCTTTCTTAAGATCTAATTAGTTTTCTAGTAACTTAAATGAAAGGTACAATTAGTCATTCCTAACCAAGTAAGAAAAAGAATTGAAGTTTTTAATCAAACTGAAGAAATAAGTCCATTTTATGAAAGCAATGATTTTAGCTGCAGGAAGAGGAGAAAGAATGGGCTCTTTAACATCAAAAAGTCCTAAGCCTTTAATTCAGGTCAATGGAGTTAGTCTTATTGAGAGAAATATTAAACATATATCTGAAGCAGGAATTAAAGACATTGTAATAAATATAAATTGGCTAGGAGATCAGATTTTAGAAGCCTTAGGAACTGGCGAAAGATTGGGAGTGAAAATTACTTATATGGATGAAAGAAAAGAATTATTAGGAACTGGAGGCGGTATTCTAAATTCATTGTCTATTCTAGGAGAAAACCCATTTTGGTTAGTAAATGCAGATGTTTTTTCAAGCTATAAGATTGATATTAGAAAAACTCTACATAAAGATTCTTTTGGGCATTTAATTTTAGTTCCAAATCCAAAACATAATTCTCGAGGAGATTTTTTTTTAGAGAAAGGAAAAATAAGATATACGGAAGGGCTAAAACCTTATACCTACAGTGGCATAAGTCTTTTATCTGATAAGTTATTTAAGAAATATAATAAAAAGATATTTCCACTTGAACCTCTTTTAGTAGAGGCATCTCTGTCTAGTAAACTAACCGGTGAGTTATTTAATGGTTTGTGGATAGATGTTGGAACTCAAGAAAGGTTAAATAAGGCAGAAAATTTGACTTTGTCTAAGGAAACTTCATCATAATCTAACTCTTCTGTGATCTTTTTAGTTCTAGGATTAATTTATGAAGCAAACTACAGTTATTGAACATACTTATAATTGTCAAAATTATATAGAAAGATGTTTAAGATCTCTTGAAGATTAAACTATCAATAGAGATTTTTATAATTTTTTATCAAGGAATTTAAACTATTTAAAGAAAACCATTGGAGTATTAAAGGAAATTGAAAACCAAACTTCTTTATTTGGAATCTCTTAGAGGTATAGCTGCATTGTCTGTAGCCATTTATCATATTAAAGATGTATCAACATCATTTATCACAGACAATCTATTCATTGAAAATAGTGACACTATGGTTGATTTCTTCTTTGTATTAAGCGGTTTTGTTATTGCTTACACTTATTTTGATAGGATTATTGATTTAAAATCCCTTATTAACTTTAAAATTAAGAGGTTTCTTAGGCTTTACCCTCTTCATTTCATAACTTTATTAGGTTTCGCTATCATAGAAATAGCAAAATATGGATTAGAGGTTTATTCGGGTATTTCCTCTAATGTACCTCCCTTTTCAACAAATAATTTTTATTCCTTTTTAAGTAATCTTTTTTTACTTCATTCTTTTACTGAGAATACTATTACTTTTAATGGCCCTAGTTGGTCTATATCTACAGAATTTTATACCTATCTAATTTTTGGCTTAGTTCTCATGTTTTCATTTACTATTGGGAATAGATTTAGACCTTTTATTCTTTTTATTGTCATGGCCTTATCAGCCTGCTTTGTTTTAATTTTTGATGCCATGGAAGAGCTTGTTGGCGTTGCTATGTTCAGATGTATGTATTCTTTCTTTCTTGGAACTCTAGTTTTTTATCTTTTTGAAAATTTAAAATTTAAAACCCCTTTTCTTATTAGTCTAAGTCTCATCATAGTTTCGATTTGGGCAGTCTGTTACCCAGAGATTGTCCCCAAAATTTTCTTGCCAATCTTATTCTCTTCAGTAGTTTTTTCTTTGGTAACTTCTAATCCTAATTCACTTATAAAAGTATTGAATTATAAACATCTAGTTTTCTTAGGAACCATAAGCTATGGAATATATATGATTCATTATGGGGTGTGGTGGGTTTACCAACAAATCTTAAGGTTTATCTTTAATTTTGATACTGTAACTGGTGCCGGAGGCGGTTTAGTGATAAAAATAGACCCCATACAAAGCACTCTTATGGTATTAACAGGAGTTATCATAGTTATTATTCTTTCTTGGTTCAGCTATAAGTATATTGAGATTCCTTTCAATAACTTACGTCATAAAATTAAAGTGTGAAAGACACTTTTTTAGAAGAACTCGAACTATACTTTAGATTTCTGGTTCCTTATCAAGGAATTTAACATCTCTTCCCATTTGAAGAAGAAAGCTATAGATTTTTTTTTGGTCTTTATTTATCTCACTTAATTCATCGGGCAATTTTAAAAGAAAAGTCTTTACGTCTATTTCTAGGTCTAAAACTGTAGTAGAAGATACTGTATATAGACTTATGTCTTGTTTAGGTTTAAGAATATTAAATAAATGATCCAATGCAATGTTTAATTTTAGGTCTTGAATAGAGGAATCTAGCTGTTTTAACCTTTTTTTGTGATCCTCTCTTGGGTGAATAATGTAAATATCTATTTCAATCTCTTTAAGTTTTAATAATAAATCACTTATCTGTTTATTATTAAAACCCATCAATTCCCATGGCTGACCAATGAAAAGCTTATATTTTAAATTAGCCATCTTCTTTTCTATTCTTATTAGTTTATCCTCTTCTATACAGCTATCTGAATGCAGCTCAACTGGATACCAAGTAAAATGTTTCTTCGTCTTCATTAAGATATTTAAAGGAGTTTTAGGCCAGCTAAATATCTTATTAAGAATCTTATATCTTAAATGTGTTTTAGCACTAAATGAAATTTCACTATTATATCTAGAGTTCCTTTTTAAAGAGAAATATCCCTCATCAAAGGTATTAAGTTCTTCATAATTTATAAAAAAATAAAGCAACTGAAAGTCAGTTAAATCAACCTGACTGCAAATCAACCTATTAACATTAAGTCGCTTCAAAAAAAATATCTTCAATAGCAAACTCAGAAATCCTGAGTAATAAAATCTCTTATCTTCCCTGAAGTTTCTTAATAAATCTGGGTCTGAGCAGATAATTAAATATTCATTTAAATCTAAGAAGCTAATAATATCTTTCACTTTAATTAAGTGACTTTTACTATTCAAATAGATTAAGTTAGTACTTTCACTCAATTGTTTTATTTTCCTATAAAGTTATAAAGAACCTCTGATTTAGTAAGTTCTTTCAAGGACATCCCGCTGTCTAAGGCTTCTTTTTTTAGTTCCCAAAATAACTCTACAATATCTTCTCGAGGATGAGGTTTAGTTTCGCCCCTATACCAGGTTGGCTTCCAGGGCTGTGTTGACATGTTTGTAAAGTGCAATTGTTTAATTCTATTTAAGGGTAAATCCTCTCCATCAAAACAATTCCACAAAGGATCTATGGCTTCACAGTAAGTTTCATTGGATAAGATGAGTTGTTTCATTTTTTCATGAGAATTTTTCTTTTTTTGTAACTTTTTAATATCCCAAATAATCTCTCCTGCTTTTTCACAGTCAATAATCATTACACATGGTTCATATTGACCAAATCTTTGTCCTTTTTTACAACCAAAAACCGAATTATCTAATTTAGTTTCATATAGTTGAGTGATGTCATGAAAATTAATCATGTCTACATCTGTGTATATTGCTCGTCCTTCAAAATTACATAAATAAGGTACTGCCCACCTGAAACCACTAAAAGGTGTATACCATCCCTTGGTATTCCAATTAGACCAAAAGGAACCTCTTTGATTACTTAATCTCATCCAATTTATTTCAAGAGAAGAGGAAGAATTTCTTCTAAGAGAATATTCATAAACTAGTTCCGCATCTCTATCTTCATAATTAGCAGAAGTTCCTATAAATAGTTTTATAGCCATTTGTAAAAGTATATCACTACGAATTTAATTTTATTTTTTGCTGATTTTTCTTAATTAGAGATTTTAAACTTTCTTCTAAAGAATGATTAAAGAAAGATTTAGAACAATTTTCTGCCTTTTCAGATTAATATTTTTTTAACAGACCTTTAGATCAACTTCTAGCAGAAGTTATAGCTATGTGTTTAGTCTTCAAAAGAAAGCATAGATTTTTCACATTTTAATTTAGATTAACTTGGAAAATCTAAAAGTTCTTTGTATATAGGTCCAATCGTTTCAATCGAAAAATCTTTAGATCTATTCTTTAGTTTTTCCGGATCAATTTTATTATTAAAAGCAAAATTAATTTTTTTTGCTAGATCATTGGGGTCATCTACTTTACATAGATATCCAAACTCATTCTCTTTAATAATCTCGCTAGGTCCTGATAGACAATCAGTAGATACGACTGTTACTCCTACTGACAAGGCTTCAACTATAACAAGCCCAAATCCTTCATAGTTAGAAGGCAGAACGAATACATCAGCTTTTTTTACCAACCCAAGAGGATTTGGGTGTAGACCCATAAGACTAATATTTTTCTCTAGACCTTTCTCATGAATCATATTTTCTAGTTTATCTCTTTCAGGACCTTCACCCAAAACCAATAGGTGTGACTCTAGGTTTAATTCCTTTTTTAATAACTCAACCGCAGAAATTAGATTAGGATAGTTTTTTTGGGTTTTTAGATTTCCTACTGCAATTAGCTTTATTTTTCCTCCCCTTAGCCACTCTTCATTCTCCTGGTTTGAATTTTCTTCCATATCTTCTTGTGAAGGGTAAGCTGGGTTATAGATAACTTTAGTTTTCTTCTTCTTTACACCCTTACTTATAAGATCATCTTGCACTCCAGATGAAACACACACGACTTTCCGACTAAAATTATGGAAAATTCTTATACTTATTTTCTGGAAAATTTTAAATAAACTGCCTCTTTTCTTAAACTCCTCTTTAAGGTGGCAATGCTCAATGAGAATTAATTTCTCTAAGAAACCTTTTGAAAAAAAACCAGAAACTACAGAAATAAAAGTCAAAGGCCAGACGTTTGAGACAAAGGAATCAAATTCTTCATTACGTATAAACTTAATTAAAGGCAAGAAAGATTCATAAATTCTTTTTTTTCCAAAATTAGAAATTGTTACCTTATTGTTTAATTTATTTAAGAAATCATCTTTGTCTCCTACGCATAGAATATGGACATCTTGGCCTTGAGTAATAAGAAAATTAGATAGTTTTACAATAACCTGTTCAGTGCCACCAAGACCCAGGTCAAAGAGAAAGAAGACTATTTTTTTTTGAGTCAAAATATTAATTAAGATTTAAATAAGAAAGTATTTTTCTATTTTCTATTCAATTTTCATTATACTAAAAGTCAAATTAATAAACTTTTCTAAAAGGCACATGTCACAAGCTCTTCCAGCAATAAGCATTATTATTCCGGTCTTTAATGACAGACATTTCTTGGAGCATTTACTTACTAAATTGATTAATTCTTCTATCGAGTCTACAGAGATTGTTATTGTAGACTCCAGCGATGATCCAAAAGATTATGATATTACTAATTTCTTAGAAAAGAATAGTGAAGTATCTATATTATACTTGAGACTCCCTCCCTCTTACGCAGGTAAAAGTCTAAATCTAGGAGTCAACAGAAGTTCGGGTAGATTAATAGGATTTATAGATACTAAAACATATCCTCAGGGAGATTGGCCTTATTCTAGTATTCAGCATATTAAAGATAAGAACCTTGACGTGTTGTTTGGTCTTACGACTTATGAAGCAGAAAGTAATTACCAAAAAGCCTTAAAAGCTACAAGTCATGGTTCTGTGGGACATGAAAGTGTTCCCGGTACGGTAGTTTCAAGAGAATCTTTCGTTAATAACAAGGGCTTTGTTGAAAACATAAGAGCTGCATATGACATAGAGTGGAGAGAAAGAATAAAAGAATCTACTACTTGGGATGTCTGTAAATCTCCTTCATGCTCTTACGCAAGCTTGCCCACAAGTTTTATAGAAACAGTCAAAAAATATTTTGTTTATTCATTCCATACTGCCTTAGTTCAAGTGAATAACAATTTAAAGGAAGTTTATTTGAGTCTTGCTCTCATTCTAAGTGCATTAATCTTCCCTAGATGGAATTTTTTAATCGGCGGTTGGGATAACAATCCATTCTACATCGCTGATGTAACAAAAATTTATCTTATATCTCTAGTATTTCTAGGTCTATTACTTATTTTAATAAATAGATTGTTACCAAAAAGACAATCAGGTGAGATCTTTCAAGTAACTGTTAAGTATCTTCTTTTATTCTTTTCAGTTTTTTGTGTGTATAGGTGGAATGGTGTTGTGGTAGATTGGGTTGAAACTGCTAGTTTATATATTCCCCATATTACAAAAACATATATAACAATAATATGTTTAATTTCTATAATTTATAGGGGGTTAGTCTTACCTTTACGCAGGAAAGAAAAAAGAGAATTTATTTTCCCTTTTAGGTGGGTAAAGGTTGGATTCTTAGGATTCATATTAGACTTGGTAAAAGCTCCAGGATATATCTTAGGCGCTTTCATCGCATTATTGAGGGGCTTTTGAACCAAGTTCACATTTTTTTGATTAAAATAAGATGGACTTATAGCCAAACTTACTTAGAATCCTTATTTTATTATGGCTTCATTCGATCCTAGCAATCAGAATCTAATAAAAGTAACAAAAGAAGCATTCTTATTTTTTAAAGAAAATATAAAGAGTATTGTTCTTTCCGTTATTTTGTTTTTACTTCTTGGATTTATATATTCTAACTTCATAACACCAACTTATAATGTCCAAGCTACACTCACTTCCAATGAAGAAGTAGGGCAAGCACGAACTTTGTCAGTAGCTTCCCTTTTATCTTCCCAAGATGATTATAAAGGTCTAAATAGGCTTTTTAGTACCATGACCTCCCAAGCTGCAGCTGATCAGATGTGGGAAATGGGGCATCATCATGAAGTTTTCTTTTCCTCTTATGACCCTGAATCAGAGAAATACATAAGAAACAATAGGATCTGGGATTATATAGGGTCCTTTGTTCTTGGTTATGATATTAATAGGTTTTTAGGTCCTTCTGATATAAAGAACTTTGTTAATAACCGCCTTGATTTAAGCGAGGACTGGAAATATAGTGAGAACTTCACCCTGACTATAGAAACTTCGAACCCTGAAATTTTTATTCCTTTCCTTCAATCCCTAATAGAAGTAAGCGATTCGATTGTTAAACAAGAAAAACTTTCTTATGCTGAAAGGAGAATAGATTACCTTAAAGAAGAGCTTTCAAAAGCAAAAGATAGAGATGTTACTAAGACCTTATCTGAATCTATTAAATCTAGTTACTTAAATATCTCTTTGCTTTCAAATGATTTACCCTATGCGTTTAGATGGATAGAAAAGCCGAGGTCCAGTATCTATCCTGCTTCCCCTAATCTACGCTTTATCTATATATTTTTTATGTTTTTAGGATTTTCATTTATATGTATCTATCTTTATGTAAAGAAAAACTTTTTTTAATTAATGTTCCATTTAGGAAACCTGGGAGAAGCAAGTGTAATTGCAGAGTTTGGATTTAATTATCTTCTTTCCGAGTTTTCGAATTACTTTTTTTGCCTTCTCATAGTTTGTGTATTCATCAAGCTTAGGTTAATTCAACAAAAATACCTTCTTTTTTGGTTTTTATATTTCTTGAGTCCATTTTTCGTCAATTTTGTTCTATTTAGTCCAACATATATGAATGATCAATTTGGCTACCACATGATAGTATCTTCAATAAAACAGGGTACCTATGATCTTCCTCAATTTAATCTCGATTTAGATTTTATAAAGAGAGCCAGAGTAGGTTTTAGTGGTTATTTCTTATCTGTAATGCCAATGTTTTCTCTTATGACAGTCACTTCCATTGCATTTATTAATAAACTTATAGTTTTTTTCATGTATGTATTTGTTAGCAAAAGGATTGATGAATCCAAACTTATTCTATTTCTCATGATACCAAGCTTAATCCTTTATTCTTCAGTTGGCTTAAGAGACATAATAACCCTTGCCTTTGGAGTTGTTTCTCTTATATACCTTATTGAAAAGAAGGTAATATTAAGTTTAGTTTTTGCTATATTGGTTCTATTAACGAAGCTTCAAAATTTCCCTGGCTTTTTCCTTGCCTGGACATTTATGTTTGTCTTTAGAGCTGATAAATCTTATTTTAGAATTATACTGGGTCTCTTTGTAGTGACTTCACTATTCTTTATCTTCTTCGAGTCCGCCTCTCCCATTCTAAATCTGTATAGGCTGGCATGGGCGGTTGAAGATGGTTTAACAGTTTCTGCAGCAGAAGTTTTGAGATTAGAATCAGCAGGACATGTAGTTTCTACGCTTATATATGACCTCCCAAGATTTATGCTTGAACCATTGCCATGGAAAATTAATTCGCCAATACAGGTCATTCTTTTTATTGAGAGCTTATTATTAATAATGATTTTCTTAAATCTCTTTTTTAAAGATGAATTTTATAAAAATAAAGAAGGAATTATTTTAACTATTGGTCTTCTTACTTGTATGGCCATTCATGTTATTACTGTTTTTAATTTGGGAACACTCGTCAGATATAGATTTATAGGGTTTTTCCCATTTCTTCTTGCTATGTATTATTTAAAAGATAGTGTAATTATAAGGAACAAGCTTGGAAGAATTTGATCTAGTCTTTGTAATCAGTAATTTTGAGTTTTTTAAATCTCACAGAAGAAGCCTAATCCTTTTTTTATCTAATTCTAATAAGAAAATTGCTTTAATAACAAATCTTAGTGGAGCTGATCAACAAGATATAAAGCAACTGAAAGAAAAGAACATAAGTCTTTTTGATTACCAATTAAATAGGTCTTCAATAGGGATAGTTACAAATATTCTGGATATTTTCTCTTTGTATAAAATATTATCTAAAATAAAATTCCGTAAACTAACTTTAATTTCTTCTAAGCCTATAGTTCTAGGCAGCTTTTGTTCTCTTTTCCTCAAAATCGATAAAATCTTCATTATTATTTCAGGCTTAGGCTATGCTTTTATTTCTAAGTCTTTAAAAGCTAAATCTATAAAACTAATAGTTTTAATGATTTATAAGGTTATATTTTTTAAAAAAAATATCAAAGTTGTTTTTCAGAATGAAGATGATCTAAATTATTTCTTATCTAAACGTATAGTTAGTAAGAATAAAACAAAAGTAATTAGAGGAAATGGTTTAGATACCAGTAAATTTAAAAGAAAAGAATACCCAGAAAAACTAACCTTTTTATTTGCAAGTCGATTATTAATTGATAAAGGGATTAAGGAATACATTGAGGCTGCTACTTCAATCAGTAACGAAAATGCTTCTTTTATAATTGCGGGTGATATTGATGAAGAAAACCCTAATTCTTTAAAAGCTATTGAATTAAATAAGATTCAGGAATTATCAGGGATAGAGTATATGGGCAAGGTACCTTATGCAGACATGCAAGAACTATTTAATAAAGCCCATATTTTTGTATTGCCATCTTATAGAGAAGGGTTACCTCAAGCTGCACTTGAAGCTGGCGCATGTTCTATGCCTTTAATAGTTACAGATGTTAATGGATGTAGGGATTGTATTATTAATGGAGAAACAGGGTTTTTAGTAAACTTAAAAGATGCTCAAGACATAAAAGAAAAGATGAATTTTTTCATAAAAAATACACATATAATTGAAAAAATGGGTGCTAAATCAAGGGAATATATTAATGATAGGTTTTCTGAAGATAAAATACATAAGCAATTCCTTTCAATGTATCAGGAAGATTAAGATGAGTTATAACTTTTGGTAGATTTCAATGTGTGGAATTTTAGGTGTAGTACACAATAATAACTGTAAGATTTCTTCAGATTACTTCTTTGAGTTACTTAATACCATTGAGAGGAGAGGGCCTGATAAAAAAAATTTTAATGAATTTTCTTATAAAGACCTCTCTCTCAAATTAGGTCACACCAGACTCTCAATATTAGATCTTAATGATACTGGGGATCAGCCTATGCAATCCCATTCTGGTAGATTTACTCTTATTTATAATGGTGAAATCTATAACCATACAGAACTTAGAAAGAGGTTAGATTCTAAAGGCCATGTGTCTTGGAGAGGGACCAGTGATACGGAAACACTTCTAGCACTTTTTGAAAGATTTGGAGTAGAAGATGTTTTAGCTTCCGTTGAAGGAATGTTCTCTTTCTGTCTACATGATAATGTTAAGAATAAGTTAGTTTTAGCAAGAGATAGGACTGGTGAAAAACCTTTGTATATATCTACTTCTAATAACTTTTTAGGATTCTCTTCTGATTTGAATCCCCTAAAAAAGCTACCTACCTTTAATCAAGAGTTAGATCTAATTGCGGTAGAAAAGTATTTAAAATATAACTACGTACCTTCACCTCACTCTATGTTTAAGGGGAGCTTCAAACTTCCTGTAGCGAGCTTAATAGAAATTGATCTAAACAAATATATTATTAAAAACCATAATAGTTTTAATGATTTATTAAATTCTGAAGGAATATATTACAAAAAATGGTGGAATCTAAGTGACAGCAAATATCTTTATGACCTATCAGATTTTTCTGATGAGAATTCAATTATAGAAAGAACAGAGTATCTATTAAGTAAATCAGTTAAACATCAAATGATAGCCGACGTTCCTCTTGGTGCTTTTCTTTCTGGAGGAATTGATTCAAGCCTTATTGTTTCTTTAATGCAGAAAAGCTCAAATCAAACTAAGACTTTCACAGTAGGCTTTGATTTTTTAGATTTTGATGAATCAAAGCATGCAGAATCTATTGCTAGTCATTTAGGTACTGAACACACTACATATATATGTCAGGAAAAAGATTTCTTTGAATTAATACCTAATCTTCCTGAGGCTTTTAGTGAGCCTTTTGCAGATTCTTCCCAATTACCAACAATGCTAGTATCTAGAATGGCAAGGAAAGAGGTTAAAGTAGCCTTAAGTGGTGATGCAGGAGATGAACTGTTTGGGGGTTACAACAGATATCTCATTGCTAATAAATATTGGCCCTACATCAACTTAATCCCCTCTTTTATTAGAAATGGATCAATGAAGGCATTAAAAGGCATTCCTAAAAAAACCCTTATTAAGTTTCTTAATGCTTTTCCTCTAATACCGTTGTCCGGATCAACTGAAAATCGTTTATATAAGATTCTCGACAAGTTTTCACGTATACATGATAAAACTTCTTTTTATCAATCTTTAACGACCGAATGGACAGAGTTGGATAACGTCATGGAAATGAATGCTGGCTACGAAGAGGAATACTTAGAAGATTTTAAAAATCATGAAATAAGTATTGAAGACGCAATGATGAGGGCAGACTTTTTGAGCTATTTACCCGATGATATTTTATGTAAGGTTGACAGATCTTCCATGTTTTTTAGTCTAGAAACAAGGGCGCCTTTCTTAAATAAAGATCTTATAGAGTATTCTTATAATATGCCTCTTAAATATAAAGTTTCTAGAGGGGAAGGAAAAAAAATATTAAAGAAGGTCCTTTCAAAATATGTACCTAATGACTTATTTCAGAGACCGAAGCAAGGATTTGGTATTCCGGTTAGTGAATGGATGAGAGGCGAGCTAAAAGATTGGGTTAATGATTTGCTTTCAGAAGAATCTCTAAATTCCCACAATCTATTTAATAGTTCAGTAGTTAACACAATCAAGGAAGAGCATTTTTCAGGTGCAGCTAATCATGAGCATAAGTTATGGTCGCTTCTACAATTTAACCAATGGTATGAATCGAATAAGGAACTCTAGTTTAGTTTAAAGTGAAAATTAATGGCTCTAATATTTTTAGGATGTAGATGCTTTGAATAAGAAGATTTTGGTTTTATGTCCATATCCTGAAGGAGAGGCAGCTGGTCAAAGGCTTAAATATGAACAGTATTTTGAATATTGGAGAGAGGCTGGTAATGAGGTAGTTGTGTCTCCTTACATGAATCAAGATATGTGGTCAGTTTTATATAAAAAAGGTTTCTTTGTACGAAAGATTTTGGGCGTTATAAGAGGAAATATTCTAAGGATAAATGACCTTTTTCGGGTTAGAAAATTTGATATTGTTTATATATTTCAATGGACAACTCCTTTTGGTTCAGTTCTATTTGATAAGTTATTGAGAATTCTTTCAAAGAATATTATTTATGACTTAGAAGACTTTGTCTTTTTAGAAGGAGTTGATTCTGGTCTTTCTGTTAATCCTATTTTGAAAATTCTGAGATCAAAAAAAGGAATCATAAATTTAATCAAATTTTCTGATTATGTTATAACAAGCTCTCCTAGTTTGAATGATTTCTGTAAAGAATTAAATCAGTTCAAACAGTCCATTTTCATTTCTTCATCCATTGATACCGAAAGGTTCCAAGTAAGAAAATTTGAAAAGAAAAATAAAAAAATAATTTTAGGGTGGACAGGAACACAGAGCTCAAGACCATTTCTTGAGTTATTAGAAGAGCCTCTTCTTGAGCTTAGTAGAGAAAGAGATTTTAAGTTATTAATCATCTCAAATTTTGATTATGAGTTTCCACAACTAGACCTAGAGGTAATTAAGTGGAATAAACATTCAGAAATAGAGGATTTACAAAAAATGGATATAGGATTGTACCCTTTGGAACAAAATGACTGGGTTCTTGGAAAAAGTGGTTTGAAAGCTTTACAATATATGGCAATTGGAATCCCAGTAGTTGCAACTGACATTGGAACTTCCAAAGATATTATTTCCCACATGAAAAGTGGATTATTGGTTTCAACAAAAGAAGAATGGGTCACGACGTTGAAGAAATTGATTGATGATGAAGAGTTAAGAAGGAATTTAGGAAGGGAAGCAAGGGAAGTAATAGTTCAGAGATATTCACTAAAAGCTATAAAGGAGCAATATTTTTCTGTTTTGAAATCAATGAACCAAAAAAATAATTAGGCGTTATGAATAAGATTTATATAGCTGGCTGCGGTGGCATGTTAGGTGAAGCCTTCCAAAAGGTCTTTAGTAAAGACTATAAATTGAAATGCACAGATATTGATGTAAATGAAGAATGGTTAAGTTATTTAGATTTTAGAGACTTAGAATCGTATATGGAAGATGTTGAGGAGTTTAGACCTAATTTTTTATTTCATCTCGGAGCTTTCACTGACTTAGAGTATTGTGAAAATAATATAGAAGAAACTTATCTAACTAACACTCTTTCTGTTGAAAATGCAACTTTGATAAGTAATAAACTTAATATCCCACTCCTTTATATAAGTACTGCTGGAATTTTTGATGGATCAAAGGACGTTTTCGATGATTGGGACCAACCTTCACCTATGTGTCATTATGCAAAAAGCAAGTATGCTGGGGAAGTGTTTGTAAAAAAAAATTCTAATAAATATATTATATGTAGAGCAGGATGGATGATGGGAGGTGGCCCAAAAAAGGATAAAAAGTTCATAAATAAGATTATGTCGCAAATAAAAAAAGGCAAGAAAGAATTGTTTGTAGTCAATGATAAATTAGGAACACCAACTTATACGTTTGATTTTGCTAAGAATGTAAAGCTTATTTTAGAGGCTGAACTTTGGGGACTTTATAATATGGTTTGTGAGGGGATGACAGGTAGACTAGAGGTTACTCAAGAACTCTTAAAAATATTAGGGCTGGAAAAAAAAATTAAACTAACGTCAGTAGATTCTGCTTTCTTTCAAGATGAATATTTTGCAAAGAGGCCTGATTCTGAAAGGCTAGTTAATAAAAAATTAAATTTAAGACAGATGAATATTATGAGGGATTGGAGGATCAGTCTAAAGGAATATCTAGAAGATTATTATGAGGGCTTTCTTTAGTTTTTAACTTTTCTTCTTATGAAAATAACTAGATCTTTTAACAAATCTGAAACTTCATGTTACTAGTAACAGGAGGAGCTGGCTTTATAGGTTCTAACTTTATCCATGACTGGTTTCTTGATACCAATGAGTCAATTATTACTGTTGATAAACTTACTTACGCAGGAAACTTAGGTAATTTTGAAAGTCTTCAGGATAAGGATAACTTTAGGTTTATAAAATCTGATATTTCCAATAAGAAAGTTATTCAGGAAATACTAGAAAAGGAAAAACCAAGATCAGTAATTAACTTCGCAGCAGAATCACATGTGGATAAGTCCATCAAATCTCCTAGGCTGTTTTATGAGACAAATGTTTTAGGAACTTTAGATTTAGTAGAATCTTGTAAAGATTATTGGGATAACCTACCTGAAAAAGAAAAAAAAGAATTCAAATTCTTACATATTTCTACTGATGAAGTTTACGGAGACTTAAATAAAGACGAAGCTAGTTTTTCTGAAAAAAACAGATTTAAACCAAATAGCCCTTATGCTGCAAGTAAGGCTTCCTCGGATCATATTGTAAGAAGTTATTATAAGACCTATCAATTCCCTGTAATTATTTCTAATTGTTCAAATAACTATGGACCCTTTCAGTACCCAGAAAAACTTATACCTTTAACTATTTTAAATTTAATTTCAGGTAAAAAAGTACCAGTTTACGGAGATGGAGAGCAAATAAGAGATTGGCTTTATGTTTCAGACCACTGTCAGGCTTTAAGGCTTATCTTAAAGAAGGGTAAAGTAGGTGAGGTTTATAATGTAGGAGCAAATAATGAAAAGAAAAATTTAGACCTTGTAAGAACAATCTGTAAAGAATTGGAGAGGGTCTTACCCAGTAAATCATCTAATGGTTATCAAGGTCAAATTGAATTTATCAAAGACAGACCAGGGCATGATAGAAGATATTCTATAGATTCAAACAAGATTCAAAAGGAATTGGGATGGAAGCCTTCTACTAGATTTGATCTGGGTTTAAAGAAAACAATAAATTGGTATCTTGAGAATAAAAGCTGGCTTAAAAATATTACTGATTCAGATTACAAGCAATGGATCCTTAAACAATATTCCTAAAAATGCATAATCCTCAAGTTCTTCTCCTAGGGTCAACAGGCCAATTAGGAAAAACTATTCTTGCTGACTTAAGTAAAGATTTTAGTGTCTCAACTTTAAATAGACCTGAACTTAATTTTTCAGCTAAAGAAGATTTAACTAGATATATTCTGGATATTAATCCAAATATTTTAGTTAACGCTTGTGCTTATACAGATGTTGACGGGGCTGAAAGTAATTCAAAAAAAGCCTATGAGATTAATTCTGGACTTCCATCACTTTTAGCTGATATTTGTAAAGACTTGGATTGTTTGCTGGTGCATTACTCTACGGATTACGTATTCAATGGAAAGAAGAAAGGCTCTTATACTGAAAAAGATGACTGCGATCCACTTAACATTTATGGGAAAAGTAAAAGACAAGGGGAGGAATTTATTATTGAGTCAGGATGCAAGAACATTATTTTTAGAACGAGCTGGTTATACAGTCCTTACAGGAAAAATTTCCTTTTAACTATTCTACGTTTAGCTGAAAATAAAAATCAGCTTAGAGTTATTGATGACCAAATTGGGTGTCCAACTTCATGTTCACTTATTTCTGAAGTTACGAAAAAGTTTTTAAGGAAATACGTTAAAGGTGATGATTTAGAGCTTGGTCTCTATCACTTAGCCTCTTTAGGAGAAACAAGCTGGTATGAATTCTCTAAAGAAATTATTAAGTTAGCAAAAAAAAATAATAATAAATTATCACTTTCACAAAATAAAATTCTTCCTATACTCACAGATGAGTATCCTTTAACAGCTCTTAGACCAAAAAATTCAGTATTAGATAGCTCTAAGATAATTAAACAGCTTGATTTAAAGCTTCTTACATGGCAATTTTGTCTAAAGAGTACAATTAAAGAAATATATGGTCAGTAAAATAAGCAACAGAAAAGGTTTAATCTTAGCCGGAGGATCAGGTACCAGACTTTACCCGGCTACATTATCAATTAGTAAACAATTGATTCCTATATTTGATAAACCGATGATTTATTATCCTCTTTCTACTTTATTGCTTGCAGATGTGATAGACATCTTAATTATTTCTACTCCTGAGGATACTAATAGATTTGAAAAACTGTTGGGTAATGGTAGTCATCTAGGACTAAATATTTCATATGAAATTCAAACTAAACCAAAAGGTCTAGCAGATGCTTTTATAATTGGAAAAGACTTTATTGGTAATGAAAACTCGGTAATGATCTTGGGAGATAATCTTCTTTACGGGAGTGAAATTTCAAAAAAATTAAAGAAAGCAAATGAGGTTAAAGATGGAGCAACTGTTTTCACCCATCATGTGAGCAAGCCTGAAAGATATGGTGTAATTAATTTAGACAGAAAAGGTGATCCTTTATCTATAGAAGAAAAACCTTTATCACCTAAAAGTAATCTTGCAGTTACTGGACTCTACTTCTACGATAATAAAGTAATAGATTTAGCCAAAAATCTAAAGCCGAGTAAAAGAGGGGAGCTAGAAATAACTTCTATTAATCAGGCTTACTTAGATCAAGGTTTGTTAAATGTAGAGCACTTTGGAAGAGGTTTTGCTTGGCTTGATATGGGGACTCATGAAAGTTTATTAGAAGCCAGTCTATTCACTTCTACTATAGAAGAAAGACAGGGCTTTAAAATAGCTTGTCTTGAGGAGATTGCCTGGAGAAAGGGATTAATTAATACTGAACAACTAGTAAGACTAGCATCAGATATAGGTGACAATCAGTATGGAAACTATCTAAAGAGTCTTCCGGAATAGAAATGGAATTTAAGGAAACTCCTTTAGAAGGTATCAAAATAATTAAACCCTCTGTATTTGAAGATCAAAGAGGTTTCTTTTTTGAAAGTTACAACAGAAAAGATTATAAAAAAATTTTAGGGAAAAACATCTCTTTTGTACAAGATAATCAATCAAAATCCAAAAAGAATGTTTTGAGAGGATTACATTTTCAAATTAAAAAACCGCAAGGAAAGTTAATTAGAGTCTTGAAGGGTAAAATTCTTGATGTGGTTGTAGATTTAAGAAAAGATTCAAAATCATTTTCCAACTCTTATAGCATATTCCTCACAGAGGAGAGTAAAGAGCAATTATGGGTTCCACCAGGCTTTGCCCACGGATTCTTAGTTATGAGTGAATATGCTGAAGTTTCTTATAAGACAACAGATTATTGGTATCCAGAATATGAGAAAACCTTGGTGTGGAACGATCCCAATGTATCTGTAGATTGGCCTATTAACAATCCCTTATTATCTGAAAAGGATTCTAACGGTCTTTCATTATCAGAGTTAGAGTCAATCCTGTAAAAATAAATATTATGATAGTGAATCTTCTTACTTCAATTCTATTAGGTTTAATTTCAT
>MDTE01127058.1_pt1 | contig 40942 bp, 42 predicted proteins | sample 811231 | NCBI WGS metagenome assembly MDTE01 (sample SAMN05326651, study PRJNA326480) | marine metagenome | isolation source: seawater | place: Indian Ocean: Red Sea | collected 2010
ATCATTCTCCCAAGGGCGTTCTCTTTGATGGACTTCTTTACCCATGTCTACATATCTTTGCGGAAGCTTCGAATCTAAGAGGCTTCGAACTTGCGTTCGGAATGTTGCCTGTTCTTGAGTATCGTTCCAGTCCATGTTGTTCTCACTTTCAAATTTGCTATTTAGGAACACCAAATATTAATTTAATACCTAATAATTAATTCTAATTACGTTGCATCTTACTTGCGATGTACGAACTTATTACCACACATTATAGCCAATGTGGTAGAAAAGTTTTACTTTTATTTTTAATTTATAAAAAATTTATAGTTGTGTTCGAATGGCCTTTTGCGTATATATACTATGGACAACAAGAAATCGAATGTAATTATTACATATTATCTTGTTCGTGATTGTGATGTTTTCTGTTGATAGGAGTCGCCGTGAAGTATGTTACTCAGCGTTTAATTTCAATTATCCCAACACTGTTTATTGTTTCTTTGATCATTTTCGGACTCATGCGTGTACTGCCAGGTGATGTTGCACAATTAATTCTAATGGGTCCCGAAGGAGAAGGCGGTGCCGCGCGTGCCGAAGATATTGCAAAACTACGAGGTGAACTTGGACTTGATGATCCATTGATAGTTCAATACCTCGCTTGGATGGGTGGGGTCATTACACTTAGCCCTGGTGATTCTCTTTGGAGTGGTGAACCAATTTTCGATGAATTATTTTCTCGTTTCCCATTGACACTTGAGTTAGGAATTCTAGCAACCATAGTTTCCTTAATTATTGCTATACCTACCGGAATCATCTCAGCAGTTAAGGCAGGGACTCCACTTGATTATTTTGCAAGAGTTTTTGCAATAGTCGGTTTATCTGTTCCGAGTTTTTGGGTGGCAGTATTAATCCTTTTGGTAATGGTTACATATTTTGATTACTTTCCTCCTTTGGGATATATGGATTTCTTTGAAGATCCGGCGAAAAATATCCAGCAACTTATATGGGCTGCATTATCGCTAGGTTATATTCAAGCGGCACTTGTGAGTCGTATGATGCGTTCGAGTTTGTTAGAGGTATTGCGTGAAGATTACATTCGTACTGCACGTTCAAAAGGTCGAACTGAAAGAGCGGTGATTTTAAGGCATGCAATGAAAAATGCAATGTTGCCTGTGGTCACAATCGTTGGTATAGGTCTAGCAAATATTATTGGAGGTACAGTTGTTATTGAAACAGTCTTTAATCTCCCAGGTGTTGGACGATATTTGATTGATGCTATTGGGCGTCGTGATTATCCAGTTGTACAAACACTGGTATTTTTCTTTGCTATGATCTTCGCATTAGCAAATCTCCTGGTTGATCTCGTATACGTACAACTCGATCCTCGTATCAGACTTGCGTAGTGGACATATTTTATATTAGGCAATGGAACGGAGTGCACATATGGTTTCTTCAAGTGGTGAGATAAATGCAGCAGACTTAGAAATTCTAAGACGTGCTGAGAGGCAATCTCGTTTATGGCCAAAGCTCAAGAAGTTTTGTGCACGTAATCCTCTTGGTGCTGCAGCATCTTTTGTACTGTTGGTGATGATAGTTCTTGCACTTGGTGCTGGATTCTTTTCTACGCATCATCCTTATGAAATTGATGGCTTACAGACATTTGCTGCTCCGAGCAGTCTTCACTTTTTTGGTACTGATGAATTGGGGCGTGATGTTTACTCACGTATCATTTACGGTACTCGAATCTCTCTACGTGTTGGCTTCATCGCAGTAGGTATATCTATCATAGTTGGTACGATTGTTGGTGCAGTTAGTGCATACGCTGGCGGTTGGGTTGATTATGTGTTGCAGAGAATCGTAGATGCATTATTTGCTTTCCCTACGATTGTATTGGCTCTTGCAATAGTTTCCGTTCTGGGTACTGGAATCAATCAGGTTATTACTGCGGTTGGAATCGTAAACGTACCTCGTGTGGCTAGAGTTGTTCGTGCATCTACCCTGAGTGTTTTGGCGATGCCATATATTGAGGCAGCTTATTGTATGGGTGCTAATCCTTCTCGTGTTATTGCTCGGCATATTCTTCCAAATGTTTTTGCCCCTGTTATTATTCTGGCAACAGCTGGGTTTGGGACCGCAATTCTTGCGGAAGCTTCACTGAGCTTTCTTGGTGTTGGTACGCCCCCACCTGAGCCTTCTTGGGGTACCATGTTAAGTGGTGCGGCAAGTCAGTATATTAGGAACGCACCTTGGATGGCTATTTTCCCAGGTGTTGCTATTAGTATTGCTGTTTTTGCATTCAACCTTTTTGGTGACGCGTTAAGAGATACACTTGATCCAAGATTGCGAGGATCAAACTAAAAACGCTATGTCAAATAATTTGATATAGAAATATAAAAAAACAGTTTTTTTTGTTTGATAAATTTGAAAGAATAGTTTTATAGTGTACTCTACGAAATTATTCGAGTGAAGTTCTCTGTTTGTAATAATGAAAGAGGCACGTCCTCGGGAGGGATTAACTTTTTATGGAAAAGAGTTACTGGATGAGAAATCGAGTTGCTCGGCGGAGATTCCTCCGTGGAGCAGGCGTAATAGGGACTGGTGCTATTGGTGCCGCCCTTATTGGTTGTGGTAGCGATGATGAAGAATCAACTTCATCAGCACCAGCAGCAGCACCAGCTGCTGCACCAGCTGCACCAGCCGCTGCAACAGCTGCACCAGCTGCTGCAACACAGTCTTCAATTGCTCAGGGTGGAGCAGCTCAGTTACAGTCTTCGACCGCTACTGCAGTTCCACAACCAGCTGAGAATGTGAAGCGAGGCGGACACCTAAGATTTGAAATTTCTGGTGATCCACCAAACTATGATATGCATGCAAACTCTACGTATCGTGTAAACGTTCCTTTGAGTCCTGTACATGCATTACTTGTTGAATTTGATCCACTAAGTGCTGTGGAAGGTCCTGACAATGTTCAAGGCCAACTTGCACAAAGCTGGACTGTCGACAACAACCTAAAAGTTACTTTTGACTTACACAGTAACGCTAAGTTCCACAATGGCGAACCTGTTACCAGTAAGGACGTGAAGGCAACATTTGAGCGTATCGCTAATAAAGATGGTTCAATTGTTAGTCCTCGACAGAAGAACTATGATGCGGTTGAGAGTATTGAAACACCTGATGACACACACGTTGTTGTTAATTTGAACCGCCCTGCACCATCATTATTCGCTATGATGGCTCAAGGATGGAACACCATTTACTCCCACAAGGACATTGCTAATGGAATGGACTTTAAGAAAGAGATTAATGGTGCCGGTCCAATGAAGCTCGACAAGTATGAGCGTGGTAACCGCTTTGAAATGTCTGCTAACCCAGATTATTTCATCGAAGGACGACCTTATCTTGCTAAGCAGACTGTGTACGTTATTCCAGATGGATCAACTCGATTCGCAAGTTTCCAAGGTGGTGAAACCGACATCTTCTTGATGGCTACTCAAGCAGACGCTGAGTCAATGATGGACATCATGAAGGATAAGGCAGTTTTGGATGGTCCAATGCCAAGTAATGGTTTTGGTTCCATTAACTTCAACACTTCTCGTGAGCCATGGAATGACAACCGTGTACGTACAGCTGTTGCTATGGCGATGAATCGTGATGAAGCAATTGCAGTACTCAGTAAGGGTGTTGGTTACCACGGTGGTTACTTTAACCCTAACGGTATTTGGAGTGCAGGCCTGGATGCTGTTCAAAAAGTTCCAGGATACAGGCCATACAGTGACGCTCTTGTTGCAGAAGCACGTAAATTGCTTGATGCTGCAGGTGTTCCTGATGGTTTTGATGCTACTATTCTGACACGTCAAGGTAGTACTTATGAGAACTTCTCACTGTACATTCTTGATAATGCTAAGGCTATTGGTCTTAACTTTACACCTGATGTTCAGGAGACAGCTTCTGCATATGACCGATTGAACACACGTAACTTCGACCTTGCACCATGGAGACACGGTTATGCTGTGGATGATCCAGATGCACTATTCGGTGAATTCTATGTCACCGGTGCAGCTCGAAACTACTCTGAACTTTCTTCACCTGAAGTTGATGATCTGTTCTTGAAGCAGAGCACCGAACTTGATGTTCCAACACGTCAAGAGCTCGCTAAGAAAATGGAAATTGCAGCTTTGGACCTATACGGAAAGATTGTTACAGACTGGAGTGCTGCTCGAATGGTACGACGTTCATACGTCAAGAATGTTGTCAAGCATCCAAACTTGTACAACGCGAACCGATTCGAGACTGCGTGGCTTGATCTGTAGGATTTAGTTTTCAAAGAGGGTAGTTGCTCTTGTTGGAGTGACTACCCTCTTTTTTGTTTAAAAATTTTTACCGATCTCTTATTTATTCTGGTATTCTTCTCATCACCTTACTTTTGACAGGAAGTTCAAATTTGCCCTCATTAGATAAAACTTTTTCATTAGAACTACCGCTTAATGGTGTAAAAGTCTTGGATATATCTCAAGGCGTAGCTGGGCCGTATGCAGCGAAATTGCTAGGTGGTATGGGTGCTGATGTAATTTCTGTTGAACCTCTGATCCACGGTGATTATGCTCGTTTAACTCCTCCATTTTTTGAAGATGATCTGCATATAGAAAAGAGTGGTCTGTTCCTTTACCTTAATACTGACAAACGAAGTATCACACTTGATTTATCAAGTGAACGAAGTCAAAGTGTTATTAAGCCTTTAATAGAATGGGCAGATATAATTATAGAAAATTATGCACCCAATACCTTGGGAAAATGGGGGCTTAGCTACAAAGATATAGAAAAAATATCATCAAAGACAACTCTTGTTTCGATAACAGATTTTGGACAAAGTGGTCCATATAAGAATTACCAAGGTTCAAACCTTATTAGCCTAGCTTTAGGCGGACTACTTCAAATTACAGGTGATGCCGATAAAGAACCTTTAAAAGTGGGTGGTCGGCCGGCAGAGTATATCGCTGGTTTGAGTGCATTTTCTGGTGCTATGGTTGCGCTGTATGCACAACGTGCTAGTGGTGAAGGTCAGCATGTTGACGTATCTATGGTTGAAGCTATCGCTACTGCTCAAATGTATTCTGGTCTCAATTATGCTTATCTTGGAGAAAACCGTGTACGTGCTAATGATATCGCACCTATGTATCAAGTAAGTAATGGGCACGTTGGCGTAATGTACAGACAAGATAACTGGGATGATTTTTGCGATATGATCGGTCGCCCTGAGATGAAAGATGATGAGCGTTTTATTGACAATGGTACTCGCCGTGAAAACATTATTGAATTGAATCAAATTGTAGCCGAGTGGATGATTAAGCAAGATAAAACAGAGCTGTACCATCTGGCACAGGGACAGAGGATGCCCTTTGGCTATATTTGTGATGCGGAAGATTTAATCTCTTCCGAACAATACGTTCATCGTGGTTATTTTGTAGAAATCGATCACCCTGTATGCGGAAGATTGTTGTATCCAGGCCATTCATTTTTTTGGGATGGTGAAAAATTACCTATGGAACGTGCACCTTTGTTGGGTGAACATAATGAATCAATTTATGGAGCTCTCGGATTTTCTAAAAAAGAGTTATCTGTCTTAGCTGAAAAAGGCGTAATTTAATTACGAATTGAAAAGAGATAATGATGTCAAAAAATGCACTTGAAGGACTTCGAGTTTTAGATCTTACTCAAGTTTGGGCGGGACCAACATGTACGAAAATCCTTGGTGATTTGGGAGCAGAAATTATTAAAATCGAGTCAGGGAGACGTATGGATATCTCTCGTGGTGGCACTACTGCAAATTCTGGCGCTGGACTATATCCAGATGGTAATCCTGGTGATGAACCATGGAATACGTCAGGATTATATACAGATAGGAACAGGAGTAAAATCAGTGCTTGTTTGGATTTAACTCACCCAAAAGGAGTTGAAGTACTTAAGAAACTAGTTGAAAAGAGTGATGTAGTTATTGAAAGTTTTCGTAGCGGGGTAATGGAACGTTTCGGATTGTCATATGAAGAGTTGAAACTTATCCGCAAGGATATCATTATGGTCAGTCTTGCTAGCCAGGGTGGGAGTGGTCCTGAACGATCGTATGGCTCCTTTGGTGCGACACTTGAACAAACTGCTGGTCTTGCTTCTTTTACAGGCTATTTAGGTGGTGACCCAAGAACTTCGGGAACTTTTTTACCTGACCCAATGGTGGCTTTTCTTGCCATAGGAATAGTGCTTTCTGCGATTGAGCAACGTAGGACAACTGGGAAAGGCACATATGTTGATTTATCGCAACGTGAAGTAACTACAGGTGTTGTAGGGGAAATGGTGATGGATTACACCATGAATGGCAGAAAATGGGAACCGAATGGTAATCGTGATAATGTTTTTGCCCCCCAAGGAGTTTATAAATGCTCTGGCGATGATAGTTGGATAGCGATCTCTGTACGTACTGATGATGAGTGGAATACTTTTTCAGAGATGTTAAATCTTTCCTCAGAACAAGTACATGCTTTCTTAACTGTTGAGCAGAGGTTTGCACAACATGATGAATTAGATAGGTTAATCACTCAATGGAGTCAAGATAAAGATGCACATGAAGTGATGCATGCTTTACAGGCGGCAGGGATTCCTGCTGGTGTTAGCTTAACAGGTGAACAAATATTGGCCGATGCGCATTTAAATGATAGAGAATTTTGGGAAGAAGTTGATCATCCAATGGTTGGGCGTCGTCCATTTTTGAGTCGTCCATTTAAATTTTCCAAGCATCCAGCAAGTACCAGATCGCATGCCCCATTATTAGGTGCTCATACTGAGTATGTTTTACGAAGTATTGCTGGTCTTTCTGAGGAGGAAATCACAGAACTTTCTGATTTAGGTATAACATCCAATGACCCAACTGCTTTTTGATCTACTGCATTTTAGAAAATTAACATAAAAAAAAGACCACGTGAAAAGAATAATCACGTGGTCTTTTTTATTGGATTTTTAGTAACCTCTGTATTCTGCCTGGCGTTTTTCTATAAATGCCTGAACACCTTCTTTGTGGTCGAATGTATCTTTTGTAAGACCTTGTGCTCGTGATGCCAGTGGTAGATGCTCGACTAAACTTTGCTGATAGCCTTGATGTACCAATTGTTTCACAATACCCATTGCATAAACTGGCCCTCGCGCTAACTTTGTAGCTAATTCTAGCGTTTTGTCCATCAGCTGATCATCTGTAGTAAGCCAATTTGCTAGTCCTATTCGATAAGCCTCTTCTCCAGTGATAGGCTCACCTGACATCTGCATCCAGAGAGCATTCGACATACCGACGAGCTTAGGTAATTGCCATGCACTGCCATCAGCAGGAACTATCCCATTCCGGATAAAGGCTTCGTTGAATCTTGCAGCTTCTCCAGCAACACGAAAATCACAAGATAAGGCAATTCCACAGCCAAGTCCGTAAGCATGTCCATTAACTGCAGCGAATGATGGTTTTTGCATATTGTGCAGTTTTGAAACAATATCAGGCCCTGTTCCATAATTTCTCGTTTCTGAAGCGTGATATATAGGATCAAGTTGTTCCCAAGGGCTAATACGTGGAGCTTCGTAACTATCGCTCGACACCTCTTCTTCTCGTTCTTTCACACCTTGTGCAAATGTCCTAACATTTGCTCCAGAAGAGAATGCTCTTCCAGCTCCGGTGATAAGTAATGCTCGCAAATCAGGATCGCTGGCGAACCTATCAACTTCTGAAACTAATTCTGGCATCAAGGGTTCACCTAATGCATTTAGTGTTTCAGGATCATTCATCGTTAGTACTAAAACACGATCAGACGTAGTGTGTGAATCAATTTTTTCAAAACTCATTTTCATACCTCCATATTTTTACTCGCGTATAAAATCAGGACGAACCTTTTTTATATTTGGTGCGTTTACAAATGCTTGTGTACCAATATCGTAGTCTTTCGATGATTGAATACGTTGATAAAAAATTCCTTCTAATTCCATAGAATCAAGATAACTCTGTCCCATCGCTCTGTACATAAATCTTTTTGTTTGTCTGACAACAGTTGGCCCACATTCAATCATACGATTTGCTAGCGATATGCATTCATCAATTAATTGATCTGGTTCTACGATTCTATTTAAGATTCCAATTTTGTCAGCTGTTTGTGCATCAATTTGATCACCTGTTAAAGCCAGTTCCATCGCCCAGCCAAAAGGAACAGATGAGGGTAGTAAGGTAGCTTGTCCACCCCCTGCCATATGACCAAATTTTACTTCAGTGCAAGCGAAACGGCTGTTAGGGGTTCCTATGCGAATATCACAGGCTAATGCGAGCGCGAAACCAAATCCAAGTGCAACACCGTTAATTGCCCCAATGACTGGTTTTTCAATATCTAGACCAGACATACATGCTAATCCAATTGTGCTTACACCTTCGATTGGAGGTTTCCAATCTGGATTTGAAACAGTAATTCCAGTACCGATCTCTTTTAGATCACTTCCTGCCGACCATGCTATATTTCCCGTTCCGGTTAAAATTGCTACATCAGCACTAGCATCATGTTTGAAAGTAATCCAATGATCGATTAGTGCACGTCGTGTGTCTTCTGTGAAGGAATTTCTTTTTTCCGGTCGGTTGATTGTGATTATTGCGATACGATCTTTTACTTCATACTTTACCAATTCTTCTGTCATATACCTTTTCCAATCGATTCTAAAATTTTTGTGTTAATCATGTTCGTCCGTATGCTATGCTTTGGACTGTTATTTCGCAAGGGCGAAATTGTATGAGTAAGTATGTTAGAGAATATCTATAAGAGGAGAATAAGAATGGCTGCTGTAATTTATGAAGTAAAAAACCATATTGCCTATGTCACACTTAATAGACCGGAAGCATTAAATGCAATTAACAAACAACTTAGTGCAGAGCTAGAAGAAACTTGGCATCGATTCGATGCAGACCCAGAAGCTTGGGTTGCAATACTGACCGCTAATGGAAGAGCTTTCTGTGCGGGTGCAGATCTAAAAGATCGAGTGTCACCTCCGGAAGAATCAGCAAGGCCTACATTAAGTCTTGGTCACGGATTTGATGTATATAAACCAATCATTGTTGGTGTGAATGGCTATTGTTTAGCCGCCGGTATCGATGTAGTTTTACCGTGTGATATTCGCGTTGCTGGTGAGGATGCCGTTTTTGGCATGACTATGACAAGAGTGGGAGTTATGGCATCAACTGGTGCTTCTCAACTACCTCGTTCAATTGGATGGGCACATGCTATGGAAATGTTGCTTACAGCTGAGCGAATTGATGCTGACACTGCGTATCGCATCGGATTGGTTAATGCCGTAGTACCTAATGATGAATTACTAGAAAAATGTGAAGAGTATGCTGAAAAAATTCTAAAAAATTCACCTACCGCAGCAAGATTAACAAAAGAAGCAGCTATTCGTGGTAGAGACTCTGCGACTATGGCTGAAAGTCTTAAGGTAGGATTTAGCTTGCAAAGATTAATGCGGACCACTCCTGATGCAAGTGAAGGTCCCCGTGCTTTTGTGGAAAAAAGATCACCTAATTGGGAATCTACGGAAGTGGGTAGAATTCACTAATGATAATCACTACCAAATCTCGTTAAGCATTCTCTCTAGTTCTGCTTGATGATTTGATGTACGTGAGTCGTGTCGTATAAAAAAGTGAATCATTGTATCTTCTGCAATTCGTGGGATATCTTCTTTTGGTACTCCAAGATCACGTAGACGAGAAGGTTGGTTAATTTTTTTGTAAAAATTTTCTATCTCAGTAATCGCAGCTTCTGCAGCCATTGCATCAGTAGTTGAAATATCTGCAATGCCTACAGAACGTGCTGCGGTTGCTAGATCAGCTTCAGCAGCTGGTAAGCTGTAACGAAGTGAAGCAGGTCCCAAGACAGCTCCACAGGGACCTTGGCCACATTTATAGCGTGTGTTAATTGATCCTCCTGCACCAGACAGTATAGAAAAATTGGCACGTGGTTGATCTGTTGAATCATATTCTGATGATCGATTGATCATGTAACCAGCAGCCATTAACTGCATTCTGGGTTCTGGATCAGTAGGGGCGCTAAGGATTTTGGGTACATATTTTTTTGCTAAGTGGAATACTTCCACGTGATCGGCATGTGCTATAGCAATAGGAGAAGGTTGTGCTAAATTTCTTATTGACCCACCTAAGAAGCCCATACAAGTATTTAGGAAAACGTCAGGTGCAGCTGTCATGACTGCTTCTGTGTCCCAAATCATACTAATTGCTCTTGTTTTCGGGTCATATAATTCAAGTCTTCTTAATTCGTACATATCTTTAATTGCTGCACCAGATCTTAACATTGCTGTAGTAGGCAATGTTAAGACTTGAATTATTGGGATTTTTGGCGCAGATAATTTAGGGCTAAATGGTAATTGATTTGGTGGGTATTTTGTCGCCATTTCATGAAATGATTTTTGTTCTCCGATTCGCATAGCAATTGCACGTGCACTCACTGCAGCAGTGCCACCACCGACAGGGATAATTAAGTCAGCACCTGCTTTTTCCACTGCCTGTGCTGCCTCTTCCACAACAGGAGCAGGAGAATCAGTTTGCAATCCTTCGAATATTCCAATAAAACGGGAGCCTAATTCATTTTTAACTCGTTCAAGCAATTTTTTTTCTTTTGATATCGATTGTCCGCATATTACGAAAGCTTTTTTTGCTTCCAATCTTTCGACCTCTGCTCTTAGATTTCCTAAAGCTTCATTACCTGCAAATACTCTTGTTCCAAAACCTCTATACTTATAATTACGTTCTGTCATTTTTACTCCGTACCATTATCACTACTTTCTACAATTTATTTTCCTTTGACTCCGACCATAACTCCACCAAGTAATTTTGGATGTAAAAAGGCTGATTCAGGGATGGTGTTTTCATCCGTACTACCGATCCATCCTCCTGGAAGAATTTCATTTGCGCGTGATCGAATTTCATTCATATTGCTGCTTTCTGCGAAGCACATATACAAACTTGGACCTTTGTTTTTAAAAAATCTTCCCATGGTGTTTGTTTCATCTAGAGGATGTATTACCTCAATATCATCCGTGCATGAATCATTGATATACGTATGAAATCCCGTAAATCCAAACTCTTTTGATTCAGTAAGATCGAAATTTGCTTGATTAAGTCGAAATTTAGTTGCCAATTCAGATGAGATAGTATCAGGGCTTGAAACTAAATAGGAAACCTCAAAAAAACGATTCAACAAACCACTTATTTCGTTCTTTTCAAAAGTACTAACAACCACACGTAATCCACCTTCAGTTGTCAAAGTTTCGTCAATATAGATCTGTTCTTTCTCAGTAATATATGAGATATTTTTTGAGTCCAATGAGGCGGTAAATTTTTCTAGATTAGTGGTCGATAAACCTACAGAAAATAAACCTCCACGTGGATTACTTGATAAAAATTTGGCTACTTCACCATCACCTAATTGTTCTAATAGTTCTACTTTTGCATTACCAGCATATAGAATTGTTCTTTTTGCATTGAGTGTGTCTACGGTATCTTGAGATACTTTCTGAGCCGATAGTAATTTTTGCCATTGGTTACAGACTAAATCATTATTATTGGTAACCAATTGGATTGTATTAATATTATTGAACATAGGACCTCATACATAAACTAATTGTTAGGTACATTATATAGGCTAACTAATTAATTTTGGAGTTAGGTATTTACTAAACAGATGGATAAAGAACCCGATTCAATAGTTTGTGCAACATGTGGGCGTACTATCGAGTTTGGTGTACGACGTTGTTCTTATTGCTTAACTGACATACGAGCAGTAGAGCCTTTATCAGGTGAAGAAGCAGTATCAGCTAAAGTACATCGTGCAAGGGTCATGCAACGTGATCATCGTCGAAAGCAACTTATTAAATTGATACGAATTACTGGTTTTGTTTTTTCATTTATTTTTGTTGTTTTCTGGGTCTATAGTACTTTTATAAGTGAGGTAGGCACTTTACCTACAGCAACTACAAATCTTAGTGGACGTTTATCTTCTGATGCAGGTTGGGAAAATAGTGATGGTGGTAGTGGTCGCTTACGAAGATCATTGTATGCGAGCCGGATAGAACAACCAATTGCCTGGGAAACGCAGCTACCTGCAAATGCCGAAACCTCTCTAGTAGCTGATTCGCAGAATCTATATGTTTCATTATCTAATGGGTTGCTTATTGCATATTCTCAATCCAATGGTGTAGAAATTTGGAGAAGACAATTTGATAATTTTCTATTCACATCACCTTTAGCTATTGAAAATGTGATATTCGTCCCTTCAGCCAATGGGATTTTGTACGCCTTAGATTCATCTAATGGTAATGAACTATGGTCAGTTGAAGCTGGTCCCTTGCTCGAATCGACACCTCTTATTTATGACGGAAGAATTTATCTTTTCGGGAAAGATGTTTGGTACGTTTTTGATGCTGGAAATGGACAAAAATTATTGGAAAAACCTATGGATACTGTTGTTCATAGAAGTGGTAGAAGATTTGAGAGTCCAGTAATGAATGATAATTACATAGCAGTGGGTTTAGGTCAGAAATTACTGATTTTTGATAGGCTTACCGGAGAACAAACCTATTGGTATAATTCAGTTTCTTTCCCTACAAAAATTGCTATTGATAATGATGAAGTTATATCTATCTCACCTTGGTTGATCTTTTCAGTTAATGAAAACTCACGTAATCCATGGTGGGAAGGAAGATTGCGAAGTCTCTGGTTACAACTTTATGTTTGGGGTGTAGCACCCCCTACACCTTTACCTGAAAGATTATGGGGAAATTTCAATCCGCCTCGTTTATATTTTGCACCTGCGGTTAGTTCTACTAGTGCTTATGTAGCTGGGGAACGTGCATCTAGATACTCCACTGACGCACTCATACAATCATATAATCGTAGTGACGGTACAATTAACTGGAAGCAGACATTAGACCAGATTACCAGTGCTCCTTTAATTACATCTGATGGACTTTTGATTGCTGCAGGTTCTAGCTTGGTTTTGCTGGATCCTGACTCTGGGGAATTAATCAAAGCTTTAGATTATAAACAAGATATTTCTTCTCCTATATCAATCAAATCAGGTACTTATTATATTGTTGGTGGAAATAGTATTCATGCTTTGAAGTAGTCAAAGTTTGTATTAAATGAGTTGACAAACAGCCCTGAAATAGCTGTAATAGCAGTTCGTAGTCGGATCACCGAGCTCGTATTTAACGAGCTGTTTATACCGAATAGTGTTAAGAATCGAGGAATTATGGATTTTGCACCATCATATACTCCTGAACAGGAGGCTTTTCGAAAAGAAGTTCGAAGTTGGCTGGATGATCATGCTCCAGTTATTGAAGGGGATCAAGATTCTCCGGAAAACTATGCTAAATTTCGTCAATTAGGACGTGATTTAGGGCAAAGAGGATGGTTACGCCCTACTGCACCAGTTGAATACGGTGGTGGAGGTATGGGATTTGAAGAAACTGTCGTGCTCTATGAAGAAATGAGTCGACGTGACCTTTCGATTCCTCCTTACTATGATTCAGGTGGTTGGCTTGGTGGCGCCTCAATACTAGTTTGGGGTTCTGATGAACAGAAACAATCACTTCTTCCTCCTATATTCAAGGGTGATGTTGTTACTTGGCAACTTTTAACTGGTCCAGAAGCAGGATCGGACCTTGCTGGTACACAAACAGACGCTGTACGTGATGGTGATGATTATATTGTAAATGGTGAGAAGATTTATGTAGGCGGTTCAAATGGTGTTGATATGCTTTGGACTCTTACACGAACGGATCCCGAAGGCGAACGACATAAGAATTTGAGTTGGTTTATGATCCCTGCCGATCTTCCTGGTATTACTATCCGTCCTATGGATTTATTAGGAGACGGAGGTGAAGGTGTCGGATCTGGTGTCAAAAACACCGTTTACTTTGACAATGTTCGAGTTCCAGCTGAGCGCTTAGTTGGTGGAGAAAATAATGGGTGGCAAGTTGCAACTACACACCTCGAACTTGAGCACGGTGCTGGTGGTTCGGTTTCTCGTAACCTTTGGTTCTCCCGTGCACTAGAATGGGCTCGAGCACGTCAATTGAATGGTAGACCTTTAGTTGAAGATTCTGATGCTCAAGATCGATTGGTCGAAATATATGAAAAGACCGAAATTCAGAGATTATTTGGAATCCGAAATTTCTGGATGAATAGAACTCATCAATCTATGACGTATGAAGGACCTCAGTCTTCTTATTTCCGAAAGCTTTCAGGTTTGGATATTACTACTGCTTTGCATGAGCTCTTTGGTCCATATGCCCTGACTAATGATGAAATTACAGATTTCTCTGAAGGTGCACTTGATGCTTACCAACGAAGTGCGATTGTTGCACTTCACCCTGGTGGTACTGCAGATGTTCAGAAAGTATTAATGGCTAGACGAATTGGTATGGGTCGTTCTGAAGCTGAACGTTATAAAGCAGGTAAGACTGTCGAATAGAAATCTATTATTTTTAAATTAGAAACCTCCCCTATATCTTCTTGATGTAGAGGGAGTGTTTTCTCAAGCGGGGGGTAGAAAATGGATCTTTCTTTAACTGACCAACAAGAAATGTTAAAACAGGCAGTTGATGACTTTGTTAGTCGTGATGCTTCGATAGAAACATTAATTGAATTACAACAAACTGAGCGTGGTTTTTCAGATGAAATGTGGCGTACTGCCGGGGAGCTTGGTTGGCTTGGTATGCTGATTCCTGAAGAATATGGTGGTAGTAATACTGGTTATACAGACGCAGGGGTTGTATTTGAAGCTTTGGGTAAAGGACCAGTTCCAGGACCATTTTTCTCAACAGTTCTTGCAGGTGAAATTATAAAAGAATTGGGTGATGATGCCCAAAAAGAGAATTATTTAACTAGAATTGCGAATGGATCACTAATTGCCACATTAGCCATGGCTGAGCCAGACTACCAATGGGGAAATGCCGGTGTGCAATTAGCTCCTAATGAAGAAGGTGATGATTATATATTAAACGGTGAAAAATCATTTGTTTATGATGGCCATGCCGCTGATTTAATAATTACAGCTATTCGTACTGGTTCAGATGACAACGATATTAGCTTATTGTTGGTCGACACCAGTATTCCAGGTGTATCAGCACGGAAATTAGAAGGTTTTACATCTTCAGAAAGTTCTGTGACATTTGAGAATGCGCGCGTTCCTAAATCAGCTTTATTGGGTGAAGTTAATGCAGTTGCTGAAGGATTACATGTAGCACTAATGCGCGCAACTCCGTTGTTGTGTGCATACAAAGTTGGTGGAGCACAGGCTGTATTCGACCTATCAGTGCAGTATAGTCGTGATCGAGTACAGTTTGGGCGTCCAATAGGTCGATTCCAATTTGTTCAAAATCATATAGTCCAATTGGTTATTCATTTGGATTCTGCACGTTGGACCACTTACGAAGCATTGTGGAAGATGGATACTGGACGTCAAACTGAGGCTGCTATTCACCTTGCCAAGGCAGTAACCAGTGATGGTTATCGGCATGCATGTGATTATGGTCATGAAGTTCATGCAGGTACAGGGGTGGTTCGTGAATATGGATTAACGTTATACACTAGGCAATCTCGTTCGTTGTTCCATGCTTTAGGCGAACCACGCTATCACCGTAGGCAACTAGCAAAATTAATGCCTACGTTGCAGTTGGATGATGAGTAAATATTTTAGGATTTGGTGTTGATATATTGTCGTTTTATTGCGCATAGAAAGAGAGGGTTTTGATGTCCGATCACGCTTTAGATTTAGTTCCTTATTTGCTATATGAAAAAGAAGATAATGGAATTTTGTGGATTAAATTCAACCGACCAGAGAGATTGAATGCATGCATTGGTGGAAATCAAAGATTTGGTACATTAGCAAAAGTTGGCGAATATATGCGTGCAGGTGATGACGATCCTGATGTTCGCGTTATCGTTTTGACAGGTGTAGGTCGAGCTTTTTCTGCTGGCGTGGATGTTCGTGGAGTTGAAGGATATGATGGAGGGGGCCCGTTCCTCGGATCTGTCAAGCATCCTGATAGCCCTGACCAAACGCGTGAAAGCTTCCTTTATGGAGTGACTAAGCTAATCAAAGACGTCAATTATATACGTAAACCTACTATTGCAATGATCAATGGTGTAGCTGCAGGATTTGGTATGGACCTGTCACTTGCTTGTGACATTCGTTATGGCTCTGAGCACATGCGGTATATTTCCTATCACCAAGTTGGTCAGATCATTGAAAATGGTGGAGCGTATCATTTAACGAAATTGGCAGGCCTTGGGCGTGCACTTGAATTTGCTTACACGGGCCATTTAGATGCTGAGAGAGCATATCAATGGGGAGTATTAAATAAATTAGTGCCTGCTGAAGATCTAGAATCGGAAGTACGTGACCTTTGTGCACGAATGATTAAACATCCACCAATTACACAATGGATTAACAAAAGGAATTTGCGTGCAGCAGTTGATAGTAATTTAGAAACAACTGCAGTACTGACATCAAATGCTGCTCATGTATTAAATGTTTCTAATGATGCTAAAGAGGCAAAAGCTGCACTGATGGAACGACGAGACCCAACCTTTACAGGTACTTAGTTTATATATCTTAGAGTTAAGTTGGGTTTCTCTAAGGTGTAGTGAGGTAATTATGGCTGCAGGTCCTCTTCAAGGCATTCGTGTTTTGGAATTTACTCAAATTGTTGCTGCCCCTTTTTGTGGTTGTATCTTGTCAGATCAAGGTGCAGATGTAGTTAAGGTAGAAGGCCCAAAAGGCGATCCACATCGTAATGCCGGTGCTGTAATACCAGGGTTAGGAAAACGTTGGCAATCCCTTAATCGTGGAAAACGTAGTTTAGTTGTTGATTTACAATCCCCTGATGGTCGAGATTTGATTTATCAAATTATTCCTGATTATGACGTGGTGTTAATTAATTTTCGTGTTGGTGTAGCAGAACGCTTAGGTATTGATTACGAATCGTTAAAGAAATTGAATGAAAAGTTAATTTACTGCGAAATTACTGGTTTCGGATCGGAGGGACCGCTAAAGAATCGTGCAGGAACAGATGTTGTTGGTGTAGCATATACAGGTTTAATGGTTGGCGAAGCTAAGGTTGATGAAAACGGCTTGCCTATTGGTGTGACTAGTTCTTCAATCGCAGATTATTGTGCAGGATTTTCTGCTGCTGCTTCTATTAATGCCGCTCTTTTACATAGAGAAAAAACCGGCGAAGGTCAAAAAATCGAAACTTCATTGTTACGTGCAGGTTTGGCAATTCAAGACACCAATGTAATGCGTGAACCTGTGCACGATGCTGTAACACGTGATGGGATGATGGAAGAAATATCACTCTTACGTGATAATAAAGCTTCGTACCCAGAAATATTAGCTGCTCGTGCTAAAGGTCGTGGTATGCGAGCGCATTTTCGATCTTACTATGGTGGTTATCAGACGGCAGATGGCCGTTTTCTAGTATTAGGAGCTTTGACACCTGCGACACGCCAATCTGCAAGAAAAGTGCTTGGGATAACAGACGATCATAGCGATGATCCTGAATTTGATGCCAACGATCCGGCTAGCATAGTCGCAGCTCAAGATTTAAGAAATAGAGTTGCTGAAATAATTTTGACTAAACCTATTGATGAATGGATTGTGGAACTTGAAGCTGCAGGCGTGCCATGTGCCCCAGTGAATATACCTGAGGAAATGTCAGAAGATCCTCAAGTAGTTGCATTGGGAATCATGCAAGATCTTATCCATCCAATTACTGGTCCTCAAAAAGTTGTTGGTCCTGTAGCAACAATGTCCGAAACTCCTACGATTATACAAAGGCATGCACCAGTTTTAGGTGCAGATAGTGCAGAAGTATTGATCGAGCACGGCATCGATCCTGAACATGTGGAGAAATTGATTCAGTCTGGTGTTATTGGATCAGGATAGTAATACTAACTATGGATTTATTGAGAGCGATATTTGAAAGGTCTTTATATGGGCGATATTAATTCTTTTGCTGCACGAGGATTTGATTGGCGTTTATTTGCCGGAGAAGAAGCTATAGAAGATCGTTTGAAGGAATTAGTAATTAGAGCAGGTGCGAAAAGACCTTTTGTAATTTGTTCTAAGTCAATTTCCAGTAAAACAAGAAATATTGAGCGTATTAAGGGAGCACTCGGAGATTCTTTCGCAGGGTATTTTGATGGTATTGAAATAGATTCAACATACAATTCAGTTATGGCAGCGACTGAAGCTGCCAGGGAAGCAGGTGCAGATTTATTGATATCAGTTGGCGGTGGCAGTGTGATTGTTGCAACACGTGTAATTGATATTTTTCTTTGTGAAGAAGGCGATCCTTTTGAAATTATGACTCAGTATCCTGAAGGTAAACCTGCTTATAGTCCACGGCTAAATGCCCCAAAGCTACCTATTATTAATGTTATAACGACGCCGACAGGTGCTATGAATCGCGGAGGTTCGGGATTAGCTAATCCCGATCTTGACCAACGTATGGAGTACTTTGATCCAAAAACCCGCCCAATCGGTTTGATCTTTGATCACGAGTCGATATTGGATTCTCCCTATGAACTATTTAGATCTACTGCGACTACAGGGTTTGCTGGTTCAGTTGCTGCTGTTGCAGTTCCCTCTAATCCCTTAGTCGAAGGAGACAAAGAACATATTCTTCGTTTACTGAAAAGAGGTTACCTGGGGATTCATGAAAACCCTGACGATATTGGGCCACGTATGGATTTATGCGTCGCAGCTCTTTTAGGTAATAGAGTCCAAGATGATGGTGAACAGGTCAGAGGTCGTCAAAATCCTGCTACTCAGGCATTTTCAGGGAACTATGCCATATCTACTGCTTTACACATTCGTTACCCACATGTCTGGCAAGGTGAATCTACTTCAGTCCTTACAGCCACAGTCGCACGAAGAAGCCCTGCTCCTGATTTAGAAACAGCACGTAGGGTTGCTCAAGCTATGGATGTATGGGCTACAGGTATGTCTGCTGAAGACGCTAAATTGGCAATCGCTGATGGCATAGAAGACTTGTATAAAAAAGTGGGAATGCCAACTCGAATTAGTGAGTTAAATATTCCCAAAGAAGACTTTCCTGAAATTGCAAAAGAGACTATCAAAGTGTTCAATTTCAATTCAGGTTTAAGAGATGCAGATCAAGCACTCCAAGGTGCGATTGATTTAATGGAAGCAGCTTGGTAGAAGTTTGTTATAATTCTAAAACGTATCCACCTACGGCAGAAAGTAAAACTACTATCCATGGTGGGGTTTTCCAAACCATTAATAGTGTTGTTGCAATTAACCATAATGAAAAATATGAAGCAGTTGTGATTGTATGTGTCCATATTGGATTATAAAAAGCCGCCACCAAAAGTCCGATAACTGCAGCATTCATCCCTGCATAGGCAGCTTCTAATTTGTGGTTCATTGTAAATTGTTGCCAAAACGGTAAAACAGCAGCTAATAATAAAAAAGAAGGTAAATAAATAGCAGATAATGCTATAAGTGCACCGCTTAATCCATTTGGTTCAATATTTGCCACTGTTCCTATATATGCAGCAAATGTGAACAAAGGTCCTGGAATGGCCTGAGCAACTCCATAACCTGCAATGAATTCATCTTTACTTAACCAACCTGATGAGACCACCTCTGATTCAAGTAAAGGCAATACAACATGACCTCCTCCAAAAACTAGAGAGCCAGTTCTATAAAAACTGTCGAATAAAGATGTGTATTGTGAAGTATAAAATTCTCTCAAAATCGGCAAAAGTATCAACAATAAAAAGAATATCACTATCGAACTGATAGCGATTATTTTGTTTAGTTTCCAATGAAGATTTTGAGTAGGTTTAAAATTACTAATTGGTGATAGTTTTAATCTCCATCCAATAACTGCTCCAGCAACAAGAATAAGTATTTGTGTAATAATTGTTCTTTCGTAAAGCAATAAAATCGCAGCAATTATCGCTATTGTAATACGTGCTCTATCTGGTGTTAATGAGCGAGACATTCCCCATAATGCATTGGCGACTACTGCTGCTGCTGCGATTTTTAAACCACCCACCCACCCACTATCTTGTAAATTAAAGCTATCTATAGCAAATCCGAAAAATATTAATACTACGGCAGAGGGTAATGTGAATCCGGCCCATGAAAATAATCCTCCCCATACACCTCCACGCAAGGCTCCAATTGCCATTCCGACTTGGCTACTTGCTGGCCCAGGTAATATTTGGCATAAAGCAACCAACTTTGCGAATGTTGTATCGTCAAGCCACTCTAAATTTTGTACATATGTTTCACGAAAATATCCGAGATGAGCTACAGGACCACCAAAGGAAATAAAGCCTAATTTCAGGGCAACAAAAAAAATATTTAATGCTCTTCTCATTTTGTGATTTGGATTACACTTTCATCATTTTCAAGGATCTATAGTACTCATTCCTGTGGAATTCTGTTATGTTTTCAAAATATTAACAAAGGTGGGTGCAAATGACTTTTTCAGCTTTACAAGCAACGAACTTAGATGAATTAAGACCTGAGGTAAAGGATATTATACGCGGTGCGATAGATATGCATGTTCATGCTGCTCCAGATCCCTATACAGAAAGGCGGACCGACTCTCGTGAACTAGTTGTTTCAGCGATCGAAGCTGGGATGGGTGGGTTGGTCCTGAAGAGTCATGATTATGCGACACAACCTATTGCTTGGGCACTTGATACGGAATTTGATGGTATAGATGTCTATGGTAGCGTAGCTCTTGATTGGGGAGTTGGAGGCTTGAATCCTGACGCAGTTGCAGTCTCTCTTGCTATTGGTGCAACAGTAATTTGGATGCCTACTTTTGATTCAGCAGCTTATCGCGATCGAGGTGGTAATTTTTTTAGTAAGGGTGCTGGTATTCCAATTCTTAATGATGCGGGTGAATTGTTACCTGAATGCCATGATATTTTAGATGAAATAGCTAGTCACGATGCTGTTTTAGCCAGTGGTCATATTTCACCTCAAGAAACTTTGGTGTTGTTGCGAATAGCTCGTGAGCGTGGAATACGTAGTGTCATAACTCATGCTTCATTTGGTATTCCTGTCGAAGTTCAACAAGAACTTGCAGGTCTTGGTGTATATATTGAACACTGTGGGTTAGCTGCATTTCGGAATGATGATGGTGAGTCAGTACGATCTATTGCTGAACAAATTAAAGCAGTTGGTGTTGAGCAAATTATCGCCTCAACTGACTTGGGACAGATCAATAATCCGTCACCACCTCTAGGGATGGGTATGTGGATTGAATGCCTTTTAGAGGTAGGCTTTGACGCTGATCAAGTACATCAAATGGTATGTAAAAATCCAGAAAACTTAATAGGTATTTAAGATAAATACTTGAGAACTTTTTCGGTTTATGTTTGGATACAAGTAACGTTAAGGAGAATGACATGGTTATTGAATTACATAACCCTACTGCTCCAGAACCTGCAGCTGTAGGTGAACTAGAAGATTTTCCTGAAATAAGGGAATCGATAGTTGGTGTTCTGGAAAATGGGAAACAACATGCAGAACTTGTGATGACTTCTATTGCCGAAGAATTAGGTCAGCGATATGGAGTAATTCACTCCATGACTCGTCACAAGCCAGTTTCAACTCCCGCTGACCCAGCGATACTTGACGAGTTGGCTGCTGAAAATGACTGGGTAATGGTTGGGAGTGCTGATTGAGGTTCTTGCACAGCGTGGAGTATCCACGCTTCAGTAGAACTTGAAAAAAGAGGAACTCCAACAGTTACTTTAGCTACTAGTGCTTTTATTCAGTTAGCACACCTCCAGGCTCGTGCTATGGGTTTTCCTGATTTACGGATTATCACTATCGAACATCCGCTTGGAGGTATCGATCCTGAAGAAGTGTTGAAAAAAGTTCCAGATGCTGCTTCTTCAGTAAGTAGCTTAATGGGTGCTGATTAGCTTATAAATTTGCACCCTTTCTGTTTATATATTGCCCAGAGGGCTTAGTTGTGTGTGAGGAAATATGTCAGTTAATCTTGATCTGCCACCAATTGTTGAACTAGAAGATTCATTAGAAGCTGTGCAAGACTTTTTTGAAACACAAGGATGGACTGATGGTTTACCCATTGTGCCACCGACTCGCTCACGTGTTGAAGAAATTTGTCAGTACGTTGATTGGAGTAACGATGATGTAATCGCAACTTTGGGTCCACGCAATGGTGAAGCAACTCTGGAACGGATTGCCACGAATGCGGTGATGGCAGGGTGTCGTCCAGAATATTTCCCTGTTGTAATTGCTGCATTGCAAGCCGTTGCTGAAGATGAATTTAATTTAAATGGTATCCAATCTACTACACACCCTTGTGCAGTGTTTGTACTTTTGAATGGTCCAATCGCACAAGAAATAGGGATAAACAGTGGCCCGAATTGTTTTGGACAAGGCACTAGATCTAATATGACAATAGGACGTGCTGTACGTTTGGCACTTCTTAACATAGGAGGAGGCACTCCTGGTGATGGTGACCGTGCTACCCACGGTACACCAGCAAAAATTTCTTTTTGTACTGCAGAAAACGAAACCGCAAACCCTTGGGAACCACTTCATGTGGAAAATGGATTTGCTAAGGATGATAATGTTGTTACGGTGTTAGCTTGTGAAGCTCCACATAACATTAATGATCATGGAAGCATTAGTGGTAAGGGCCTTTTAACTACAGTGACCACATCATTAAGACAGTCTGGTAGTAATAATATCGGCGGTCGAGGTGAACCAATGATAATTTTTGGTCCTGAGCATGCTGAGCAAATAGCTCACGATGGTTATTCTAAAGACGATGTGAAAAAGTTTGTTTGGGAAAATACGATACTCAAATTTAGCGATCAAGCTCAAGATTGGTTAGACGGAGGAAGAAGCGGCACGGCTGGTGCAGTACATCCAGAAGGTTTTCGTGTCGCTGAAACTTGGAATGATATTGATGTAATAGTAGCTGGGGGACCAGGTAAACATTCATGTTGGTTACCTACATTTGGAGGTACTGATACCGTTTCACGTAGAATAGAGACGGCAAATGGTGATCCTGTTCGTTCTATTTTCTCCTGACTAGACGTTACTGATGACAACTCCACCGTTAGATATCCGTCCTATCTGTGAACGATTAGTTGACCTTGAAGATGAATTCACAAGTGCAGATAGTGCTAATATAGTACTTTATAATGCTGGGCTTACAGACGGTTTACCTGTAATTGCACCTACTGCTGAAAAAATTGACCAAATGCTGGGTAGTTTGGATCCAACATTATCTGCGACTCAAATGCCACTTCCCCCAGGCTTTGTGATTCCAAACTTAAGAGATATTGCTGCATGTGCAGTTTTGGCTGGCTGTGATCTTGGAGTTGTTCCATTAATTGCCTCAGCTTTAGACGCTATGACAGATCCTGAGTTCAATCTTCTCGGCATTCAAACGACCACGGGAGCTGCCGCACCACTAATCACTCTCAATGGTCCAATAATTAACGAACTCCGTATTAACAACTCTCATAATGTTCTCGGGCAAGGATCGAAACCAAATGCAACTATAGGGCGAGCAATTCGTTTGGCTTTACAAAACATCGCCTTTGCTATTCCCGGTAGTGGTGATATGGCAACACATGGTCATTCTGGTAAATATACTTGGTTAATCGCAGAAAATGAAGAAGGTAGTGTGTGGCCACCTTTTCATACTACAAGAGGATTTAAACCTGATGAGAGTACGGTGACAGTCATAGCAGGTGTTGGGAGTGTGGAAGTTGTACTTCCACAGACCACAGCTGAAGATTTGGTGCGCACTATGTCTCGATCGATGCTCATCGCAGGTAATTTGGGAAGGCAATCTTTTGGTGGAGGTCAACCTGCAATTCTTCTTCCCCCTGAAGCTGCACAATTCCTTTCTGAACAAGGCTGGGATCGAGAAAGATTTCAAGAAGCTTTGTATGATGAATCAAAAACGCCTTTATCTTGGTTGTCTCCACACGCTGTTTCTCGAATAACAGCTAATCGTATTGAACTTGGTATTGCAGAATCAGAGCATATATTTTCTGCAATATCACCTGAAGATATACTTATTATCGTTACAGGTGGGGTGGGTATTAAAGCTACTTTTGTTCCAACATGGGGGGCTACTGAGAAAGCTATAACTCGCCCAATTGTTTCATTTTAATATGGTTATATATTGCAGGAAAAGATAATGGATTTTGGTGTACTACTTAGTAAAAAATTTGTTGAGAGATTTGATTCGGAATTATCTGTAGTAGAATCAGGTCCCGGTGTACAAACAACTCGCATTATTATTGATGTTGATAATGATCAAATAATACCCGAGGACATTTTAAGTAATGTACAAGTTGCTTTTTTTTCGAATGATATTCGTTATAGGCGTGATATATTTTTGGAAACTTTAGCGCGTGCAAAAAACTTAAAATGGTTACATTTTTTTGCTGTGGGTATAAATCCCAAAAATTTCCCTCAACTTAGTAATCGAGATATATCAATTACAAATTCTCCTGGTGCCAATGCAGAGCCGATAGCACTAAATGTATTGGCGGCTATACTTTGGTTGGGACGCCCTTTTAAGTATTGGAGAGAATCTCAGATCGAGCGTGTTTGGGCTCCGATTCATTATGATGACGCACCTCCTGATATCGGTGGTCAAACATTGTTGATTATTGGTTTAGGTGAGATAGGGAGACGTGTGGCACGATATGCAAAATCGATTGGGATGCATGTGATTGGGATTAGACGCAATGTCAGTGACATACCTGAAGGTGTCGATGAGATATATGATAATAGTGAGTTAGACAATCTTTTACATAGGGCAGAATGGTTAGTACTTTCTTGCCCACTTAATGATGAAACTGAAGGTTTGATTAGTGCTGAGCGTTTGTCAAAGTTACCGAAAGGTTCCCGAATAATAAATGTATCTCGTGGTCCTGTAATTAATGAAGAATCTCTAACGCAAAAATTAATTTCGGGACATCTAGGTGGTGCCTATCTTGATGTTTTTAAAGAAGAACCTTTGCCACCAGTTTCACCTCTTTGGACACTGCCTAATGTAATTGTAACTCCACATAATTCGGCAATCTCTGATAAATATCATGAGAGATCAGCGCAAAGATTTTTTGAAAACTTGATGCGATGGCGTAAAGGTGAACCTCTCCATTGGGTTATTCAATGAATATTGATTTATAACTTAAACGGAATAGAAAATTCATCACAGATTACCTTGAACCAGTCTATTACCTCTGGGTGTAGTGGTATGCCTTCTTCTTTACGTTTTATCGTGGCCTCTTCTTCTTCTAGGCCGGGTGTAAGGACCCTCTCATGTCCTGGAACAGGTGGTGTATCTTCTAGGTGTTTAAGCCATTTGTCCATCATTTCTTTAAATTCTTGAACATCAGTAAATGCATCGATATCGTATGCAGCGACATGGTGAGTTGCAGGACGCCCTGTCTCGAGTAAAGTACATGGTATCCCACCTGATAACAATGTTGAAAGTATCTCGACCATTAGAGCAAAACCATACCCTTTATGTGATCCATGTTCTCGAGTTCCGCCAATGGGGATCATGTTATATATTTCAGGGACTTGTCCTGCAGTATCGACAATATTTCCATCAGCATCTGCAAAAAGACCTGCCGGCATAACAGTGCCTAATCTTTTGGCTAGTCTTAATTTATTACCAGCAACAATACTAGTGGCAATATCAAATACAAAAGGATGCATATTTAATGCAGGAGCAGCAATAGCAATAGGATTAGTACCAAACCTTCCTTCTGAACCAAAGGTAGGGAAGACACCTGAACCTATTGCACTCATAGATACTCCGATCATGTCATGTTCAAGTGCTAGCATGGCATGATAAGAAGCCATACCCATGTGAGCACTGTTGCGGATTGTGACAACACCGAATCCGGTTTTTTTGGCTTTTTGAATAGCTATTTTCATTGCTTTAGGTGCAATAATGATACCAAGTCCTTGATCAGCCTCGATAGTTGCAGTAGAGGCTCGCTCTCGTACAATTTCCCAAGAAGGAGTGGGGTTGTATGCTCCTTCTTGATAAGATGCCACGTAATTACGAAGCATATTTGAAACCCCATGACTATCAACACCTCGTAGATCAGCCTGGACAAGTACATCTGCGGCTTGCGAGGCATCTTCAGAAGGAACTCCTACGTACTCAAATATTTTTTTTGTAATGTCGAACAGCCATGCATCTGATACATGAACTGCATCACCTTCTGATACTTTAAAAATTTCGAGTGGCATGAAGAATCCGATCTAAATTAATTATGTTATGTGCAAGATATTCTAAGGTAATTATATGCAGATGGTGGTAATGTTTTGAAGAATATTATTCTCTGAAATTTAATCAGTACAGATAGGAAAATTTATGAGTCGCTTAGGTCCGATACCTGATCCAGATACTATGGATGAAGTCACTAAAACAGAATTTGACAGCTTAGTACGTTTTTATAAAGGTGTACCCGAATCTGGTTATTGGGGTGGTCCTTATGATCCATGGTTCCGTAGCCCTGAATTATGTCACCAAATGCGCACATTTGGGCTATGGTTTTGGGAGAAAACATCGCTTCATCGAGGGATTGTAGAATTAGCTATTTCAGTTGCTGCGTATTATTGGCAATCGAATGTTGAGTGGACACATGCTGATCGTGCTGTGGAGTATGGGATTCCTCAGTCGGTACTAGACGATGTTCAAATAGGGAATCGCCCTGTTTCAGACAGAGAAGATATCCTGGTAACCTATGATCTTTCAATGACCTTGTTAGGAGGTAAATCATTATCTGATGACTTGTATAGTAAGGTCATTAGACTTTTTGGAGAGCGTGGGCTCACAGAAATGTCTAGTCTATTAGGATTCTATACTATGGTTGCTTTTCAGTTACGTTCCTTTGACGTTGAACCTGGTTCTGAAGGTTTTCATGGCTTTGCTCGACCAGAAGAATCATAGGAATTAACTTTGCGGGATGGATGTTTTCGGTGGAGAGGCTGTTAGAAAAAATACTGATCCTAAGCCAGCTAAGATTGCCAAGAGTGTAAAACCAAATTTGTAATCTCCTGTGAGATCAGCCAGAATACCTGCGGTAATGGGGCCTGCTATTGAGCCTAGCATCACTATCATTGAAGAAAATCCCATGATCGTTCCAAACGCTTTAGTTCCAAAATAGTCAGCACGAAGGGCTTGAGTGAGAGGGCCTCTGGTTGCCCAAGAAGTTCCTATAATTAATGCAAATAAAATTACCATCCATGTTGATTGCGCATAAGCAAGTAAAAGTAAAGCAATCGTATGCCCAAGCATTGCGACAACAACTACTTTTCTTTTGTCATACTTTTCTCCAAAAAATAAAGCAGTAAACCTTCCTAGTAACATAGCAAACGGGATGATAGCAGTAATTAAACCAGCTTTACTTAGAGAGTAATCTAATTCTTCCGTGAGATGCGGAATCATGTGAACCATAATTGCACTAACAACTAACACTCCAGCAGCATGTCCTAATGAAATAAACCAAAAAGCTTGAGTTTTGAGAGCTTGTCTTGGAGTTAAGTCATTTGACTGGTGTGGTGAAATCTCTGTGATGTTAGGTGAATTATCATCACCATTACTGATAATTCCATCGACATATGTATTTTTTTCATGTGGATGATGGCGTACCAGTTGTGCTAATGGTAGTCCTACAAATAAAACTACAAGACCTGAACAAATAGCAACATTTCTCCATGAAAAATAATCTAGAGCGATAGCTACGATTGGCGCAGTAAAACCAGCCATAGATAGTCCGACTGAAAGTAAAATAAGAGCACGTGCACGGCGACGATTGAACCAATTTACAACTGCAACTTGTAATGCCATAAAACCGCCTAAGCTTGATCCGACTGACATAATTGCAAAAGTGATAATAAAAGTGAGTGGACTAGAAATTTGACTGAATGCGATAAACCCTAACCCGTAGATGAGTAGTCCAATGGTCATGATTATTCTTGGACCGTAACGATCGATCAACCATCCTTGAACGGGACCCAGTACTCCACTTTCTATACGTGCAAATGCATATCCTGACGAGAGCAAAGTTTTACTCCAACCAAAGTCAGCCTGAAGCAAAACAAAGTATGCTCCAAAAGCTTGATTAATCAATCCAGTTGCGATTGTGATAATTACAATGCCACTAAGAGCTATATACCAGCCGTAGAAAATTTTCCCCGTAGATTGATCAATGATGCCGGTCCGAATGTCTCGGTAGAGTGAGAGCAAATTGTGATTCCTTGTACTGGTGGGCCCGGAGAGAATCGAACTCTCATCGAGCGGTTAAAAGCCGCCTGCTTTACCACTAAGCTACGGGCCCATGAGCAGTATTCACAATGAATCGCTCAGATGGAAGCCCTTTTTCGAAAAAAATTTCTTTTTTTTCTTTTTTTTCAATTAAGATAGTTTTTAATCAAAGAATTTATTTGACATAAAACCATCTTTTTTAATTGATCTGTTGGCCTTTTTGACGCATCCAATGTCCTGAAGTGTTACTTGAAGAATCTAGGAATTTTTTCTCTGCACCACACCTATTGCAGATACTGTTCGCATCTTTGTTGCCTGGTGCAGGCAGAACCCAATGGTGTACACATAATTCATTAGAAGTTTTCGCAGTATCAACCATATCCCCCCCCATATGCGAACTTCACAACAATTGCTTGTTAGTGAAATAATTAGAGTAAAATTACATGTCCAAATGCCGCATGTCTGAACACTTATACCATACCTGATTTTTGAAAAACTTGTCAGAACAGCTGTTTCAAATTAAAAAAATCCATTACTTCTAGTTAGTGTTAATGAGGTGACCACTATCACTTACGTTAAATAAAGCGCGGTAATTATATTTATTTCTAATCCAATCGGCATCTGTATCTTGTCTATCTGCAACAATTAATACTCCAACAACTTCTGCACCAAGTTCCTCGACAGCGTTTAATGCAACTTGAATAGAACCACCTGTCGTCAAAGTATCTTCAACGATTAGTACCTTTGTGTCTTTGGTTAGAATATCATCACCATTAATTTTTTTTGCTTGATATAAAGAAGAAGCTGTTCCATGTTTTTTTGTTTCACTTCGAACATAAAAAGTATCAAAGGCATTATTTTGTTCTAATGCCGAAATCATCGACATATGTTCAACCAAAGGCACAGCGCCAACGGCAGGTCCTCCCACCACATCAAAATCGATTCCTTCTGCTAATCTTAGTAAAGCCCTTGCTAAATTTACTTTTATTTTGCCCGAAAGCATTCCTGCCTTACCGTTATAGTAGTAGTTACTTTTTTTCCCTGATGCTAATGTAAAATCACCTCTTAAGATGCAAAGTGTTTCGAGTTTAGTTCTAAGTTCCTCATTTGATTTCATATAGAATCCCCATTCTATTAATTTTAATAATTGGTTTTACTGGTATTCATAATGCTCTATGAACCCCATTTTTTTAATAGGCCAATATCTAAAATCCGCCCTGCCGATTAATAGTTCTTTTTTCAACATTCCCCATGATCTTGAATCAAAAGAATTTTTGCGGTTATCGCCCACAACAAAAAAATTATCTGGTGGGACAGTCTGTGGAACCATTGTTGTGAACCAAGGATCTACCACATAAGGCTCAATTAATGCTTGGTTATCTACAAAGACTGTTCCATTTCGAATTTCAATAGTCTGTCCAGGTACCGCAAGTATTCTTTTCAAAAAATCTCTTTCGGTATCACCTGGGAATCTAAATATAACTATATCTCCTTGCTTCGGATTACCAAATGGTTGCCACCGATTATCCTTCTCCCAAGGGATCCATGTTGTATTGATGTCAATATAAGCTAATCTATTTGCGATGAGTAATTGATTAGCTTGGAAAGTGGGTGACATTGATTCACCACTGACGATAAAATTTTGTGCTAAGCCTCTAACTCCCAGAAATATAACTAACGCTAAAGCGATTATTTCTAAAGTTTCCGATAATTGTTTGGGTGAGAAAAATAATCTTTTTGCAGACAATTCTGCAAAAAGATTATTGTATTCAGACTCTAAGCCAATATGATTAGGGTAAAGATCAGTTTCAGAAAATACATTTTCTGAGTTTTTATGTGACTCTAATGCTTCTAGAGTAGCGTCTCTGTTTTCTTTATTTTCGTTATCATTCATTAGTACTATAGTGCTAGAAATTTGATTCTATTGCATCTAAATGGATGAATTTGTATTAAATCTTTAGAATGTAATTATGTAAAAACAAACATAGTTGTGAAAATGAGCAATCGTGCATATTGGCAGCTATTAATTTTTCCGAGGTTGTGATGGTAGATTTACGTCTTTCTATTGCCGTTGTAATAGGGATAACATTGAGTTCGATAATTATTATCAGTTCCGTATTAGTGATTTTTAATAATGATACTGTGGATACGAATTCATCCTTAAATGATCATAACAATTTGCCTATAACAGAAAATGAAAGTACACATTCTTATTCAAATAGCTATAACGTCGTAAATGTCACAGGTGTAGGAGTAGTTACATCAAAGCCAGATATTGTTGAAATAAACTTAGGTATAGAAGTAATAGCTAAAACAGTTAAGAATGCAAATAAAGAAGCTTCCTTAGCCATGTCACGCTTAATAAAGGTAGTAGATCAATATGGCATTGAAGATGATGATATAAAAACCTCTCGTTTTAATATCGCTCCTCAATATAATTATCGCAATGAATCAGGACCAGAAATAACAGGTTTTCGTGTGACCAATTCTATAATTGTAAAGTTTCGCGACCTTGATAATATAGGATTTTTTATTGATGATGCTGTTTTAAGTGGTGGTAATAATATACGTATTAATAATATAAATTTCAGTGTTGAAAATTCTGATAATTTTTTTGATCGTGCACGTAAATCGGCTATTGAAAATGCTCGTAAGAAAGCAGAAATATTTGCTGATGCTGCAAATATTGAACTTGGTTCGGTAGTACATATATCTGAATCATCCACTCTTGGACATCCTATGCCTAGGATGTCCTTAGAAATGGCAGCTCCTAGTAGTTTTTCATCAACGCCTATTTCTCCCGGTGAGCAAGACATATCGGTTCAGGTAAGTGTGACATTTTCGATTAGATAACTACATGAAATATTTGAAAATGGTGGCATTTTAAGATGACTACTGCGACACATCGAGGTAGTCTCAAGATATCGACGAAATTTAATGTTAGCTCTCTCCGTTCTGAGGTTAGATGTGGTTCTGAGTGACCGTTCAATTATTGAAGCTCTCGCAAGTAAAAGATTAATCATTGATCCTATTGGTGATAATGCGGTGCAACCTGCATCTATTGATATCAGGTTAGATAGATATTTTAGAGTTTTTCGCAATCATAAAGACGCATATATAGACATTAGGGAATCTGCAGAAGCACTTACTGAAGAACATGAAGTAAGTGATGATGAACCATTCGTTCTTCACCCAGGAGAATTTGTTCTAGGTTCTACTCTGGAATATGTCGAACTTGGTGATGATTTAGTTGCACGTGTTGAAGGTAAGTCATCATTGGGTCGGTTAGGATTACTTGTTCATGCAACTGCTGGATATGTTGACCCAGGTTGGCAAGGTCAATTAACTCTTGAACTTTCAAATGTTGCGACATTACCTATTCGATTGTATTTTGGAATGAAAATTGGGCAACTTTCATTCCAAAACCTTACTACAGCTGCTGAAAAACCTTATGGCCATACAGATTTGCAATCTCGATATCAAGGGCAAAGTCGTCCAACAGCTAGTCGCATTCATCGTGATTATAGATGATTAGGTAGTCTTTTGATGGGTAGCTCTAACTTACCTAAATTTGATTCTATTTCTTCTGATTTTATGACGATGGCTATAGAGCAAGCATTTGTTTCTTTAGGCGTTTCTTCGCCCAACCCTGCAGTTGGTGCTGTGATTGTAAGCCATGGTTCTATTGTTGGTGTTGGAAATACTCAACCTGTGGGCTCAGCGCATGCAGAAATTATGGCACTCAGAGATGCAGGAAACAAAGCTCAAGGTAGTGAGATGTACGTTACTTTAGAGCCATGTGCTCACCATGGTAAGACTCCCCCATGTGTCGACGCCATTATTCGAGCTGGAATTAAAAGTGTGCATTATGCAGTGAGAGATCCATATGATCATGGTAATGGAAGTGGTCATAGTGTACTTGAAAATGCAGGAATAACGGTACACGAGGGAGAATGTGAAAAGGATGTACTTGATCAGCTGGGTGGATATTTTAAGTATGTAGAAACTAGATTACCGTTAGTGACTGTGAAATATGCTGCCTCACTTGATGGAAAAATTGCTTCTGGATCCGGAGATTCTCGTTGGGTATCTGGGCGTGAAACTTTACTTTGGGCACACAAAAACAGACCCACATACGATGCAATTATTGTTGGTTCTAATACAGTAGCTTTAGACAATCCTCAACTTTCTGCACGTCCGAATAATCCTGAGGCTCCTATTGATTCATCTGTACACCAACCTATTCGAATTGCTGTTGATTCTCGCGGCACGGTTAGCCCTATGGCGAAGATATTTAATGGAGATCAAAAAACGATCATTGCAACAACTAATCTATCTTCTAAACAATGGTGTGATGCGATAGAAAATACGGGCGCAGAAATTTTACTATTACCACTTTATGAAGATGGTAATGGTATTTCTCGGGTTGATTTGAAGGCATTGGTTGAAGTATGTGGTCAGCGAGGTATGCATAATATCTTGTTTGAAGGTGGTGGAGTATTACTAGGATCACTTTTTGACCGTCAGCTAGTAGATAAAGTTCATGCAGTTCTAGCACCTATTTTGATTGGTGCTAGAACTGCTCCTTCGGCAATCTCAGGGCATGGCGCTATGTATATGAATGAAGCAATATCTCTTAAACAAGTTCAAATTCAAACCTTAGGAGATGATTTATTGGTTACAGGTATTCCAGAATGGAATTAATTAACTTATTTTTGGAGGATTTCTATAATAATCAAGCAGTCAATACTAATTCGAGTTAGAATTTTCTTATGTTTACAGGAATTATAGAAGAAATTGGTACCGTTCTCTCACATGATATAGGTGAGTTAATTTTGGAATGCCCGTTGGTTACCTCTGATGCTAATTTAGGGGATTCGATTGCAGTAAATGGAGTAGATCTTACTGTACGCTCTGTAGGCGAGAGTAGTCTCTCTTTTGATGTAATGAATGAAACTTATAGTCGTTCAAATTTGCAAAATCTTATAAAAGGTAATTTAGTTAATCTTGAACGTTCTGTAACAACAGGTACCAAATTATCTGGTCATATCGTGAGAGGTGTAGTCGAAACTACATGTGAAGTTACACAATTTAAGGATGATAATGAATCTGTTATTGCCAGCTATGAAGTTGAATCGGAGTATTTGAAGTATATTGTTATGAAAGGTCCTGTATGTCTTGATGGAGTCTCATTGACTGTTATGGAGCGTGGTGAAAATTCTTTTTCTGTTTCACTCGTGCAATATACTCAAGAAAATACTAATCTAACACGTAGGAATATCGGTGATCATGTTAACTTAGAAACTGATATATTTGCTCGCTATGTGGAGCAAATACTTGAAAATAGAGAAAACTAGTTAATCTTCGGATTAAGGATTTTTATGAATGATCTTAATAAGGAAGAGCCACAAGAGATTGAAGCTTTTTCCGATCGCTTAATTTCGACACATGAAGCTATAAAAATGTTTCAAGAAGGACAACCAATTATTCTTGTTGACGATGAAGATAGAGAGAATGAAGGTGACATTGCAATACCAGCTCAGTTTGTTACTGAAGAATTGGTTAATTTTATGGTTAGCGAGGCGAGAGGATTAGTTTGCGTTCCTATGACGGAAGAACGCGCAGACCACTTGGCTTTACCTTTAATGACAGACCATGGTAATGCGCCTTTGGGCACTGCATTTACTATTAGTGTGGAAGCTGCCTCAGGAGTTACAACGGGAATTTCAGCTCCTGATCGTGCTCGTACAATTAATGTTTTAGCTGATATAAAAAGTATTTCAACAGATTTCACACGTCCAGGACATATATTTCCTCTAAGAGCTAAAGAAGGAGGTGTTCTAGTTCGGGCAGGGCAAACAGAAGCTTCAGTTGATCTATGTCGTCTTGCAGGAGTCACACCTGTAGCTTCAATTTGTGAAATAATGAATGAAGACGGTACGATGGCTAGAATGCCAGATTTAATTAAATTTGCTGATAAGCACGACTTGAAGATAGCAACAGTTGCCGATTTGATTAGGTACCGTATGCAAACAGAACGTCTAATTCACCGTAAAGGTGAAACAAATCTTCCTACACTTTACGGTGAATTCAAAGCTATCGGTTTCAGTACAGGGATAGATTCTAAAGAGCATGTCGCCTTGGTGTTTGGTGATATCAATCCAGAAGAACCCACTTTAGTGCGCGTTCATGATAAATGTCTCACTGGTGATGTTTTTGGTTCGCTACGTTGTGATTGTGGCGAGCAGTTGCAAGCGGCATTACGGATGATTGCTGATGAAGGTAGTGGTGTTGTCGTGTATATGGATCAAGAAGGAAGAGGGATAGGATTACATAACAAGTTAAGAGCCTATAACTTGCAAGATGATGGTTTAGATACAGTAGAGGCAAATGAAGCACTTGGGTTACCTGCAGAAAGTAGAGATTATGGGATCGGTGCTCAAATATTAGTAGATCTTGGTGTTCGTAAGATGCGGTTGATGACTAATAACCCTATAAAAATTCAGGAATTAAATACTATGGGGGTCTTAAGAGGTGCTGGCCTTGATGGATTTGGGTTACAAGTAACTGAGCGGATACCTATTGAAATTGAGCCAAATGAACACAACGTTCGTTACTTAACTGCAAAAAGAGATAAAATGGGGCACATGTTTGAAATGCCCATGCCAGATTTTGGTTAATCCGATGCCTAAATTTTATGAAGGTGATCTAGATGGATCTTTTTTTCGACTAGCTATTATAGTTTCAAGATTTACCGAAGATATAACTGAACGCTTACTTGAAGGTGCATTGACTAAAGCAAAAGAAGCCGGAGTTTCTGATTCTAGTATTTCTGTCTTTTATTGCCCTGGAGCTTTTGAAATTCCATTAGTAGCAGAGGCGTTAGCATCATCTTATTCATATGATGCGGTAATTTGCTTAGGATGTGTAATACGAGGTGAAACCTCTCACTTTGATTATGTCGCAGGTGAATGTGCTCGCGGTATTGCTGATGTCAGTAGGTTATATCGAGTGCCAGTAACGTTAGGTGTGATAACTGCAGAAAACCGATCGCAAGCCGAAGCGCGAGCTGGCGGTTCTAAAACTAATATGGGTAGCGATGCAATGGAAGCCGCAATTAGAATGGCTTCACTATTCGAAGGCTTTTAATTATGAAAGATGAATTAGATCATTCACCTGATGAAGATCGGGCAAGTGGAGGTGAGACAGTTGATCATGTTACTCGTGATGCTATTAAATTAGCGCATGATCTTCTTGAACGATTTCCTGATTTAGTTAAGCGACATAAATTTATTGCTGGAGGTGCAGCGATATCTTCGTCTTTAGTAATAATTGCAGCAGTCGCCATTGCACGAAGAATGCGTCGTGGTCTAACAGCGCAAGAAGCTGTCGCTGATATTACTGAAGAGGAACTAGAAACTCCTAAATCTGATAAACGAAAGAAAAAAAATAACTCTGATTAATTTTTGTACTGTTTTAGCAATAAGATCTAGATAGCCAGAGCGTATGAACCAGAAGCGAATTCATCTCAATGAAGATTTTACAGAAAAATGGGTAACTTTAAGTCAAGCTTCTTCATACTTGGGTGTAAATGGTAGTACTGTTCGAAGATGGGCAGATATTGGTAAGTTACGGGTGTTTAGAACACCAGGTGGGCACAGACGCTTTTCTTGGGGGGATATTTTAGCGTTAGTAGATAATAATGAAAATGTCGACCAAATTGCTAATGAAGCTGTAAGTCGAATTAGAAATGAATTAGCACAAATTTCAGGTGAACCAATTTGGTACCGTCAGTTAAGTAATGAGAAAAGATCGAAACTAAGACCTTTAGGTCATCGTTTGGCTGAGATCGTTAACGACTATATAACTGGTCGAGGCGATAGAAAATCCTTAGATCAAGAAGTGGATGAAATTGGAATGATGTATGGTTTGGAATTAAGAAAACTCGAAGTAACTTTATTGCAGGCAATACAGGCTGTTGTGTTTTTTAGAAGATCATTAGATGAAACTGCTCGACATTTAGTCGTAAGAAATAAACTACAAGAGTCTGAAGCAGAATTGGCACGTAAAGAAATTGCTGAATTGGCAGATCGTGTTTTATTAAGTGTGGCATCTTCCTATGACAGATAGAATGTTGCTGTGAAAAACTTAGATATAAAATTAATTTTATTTGATGCTTACGGAACACTTTTTGAATTTGAAGGTGATCAATTCCGTGGTGCTATCGCGCAAATTTTGGATGATCAAAGAATTGATTTTGACTATGAAAAGTTTTATAAAATTTGGGTTGATAAATACTCCGAATCTGGAGTTTGGGGTTTGTCGGGACCTAATAAAGAAGATCCTTATCCATCCACTGTTCTTAATGGTTCTCTTCCCGAATGGCATTCACAATGGGAAATATGGCGTCGGCAATTTGAAAAAGCATTTTTTCACTATCATTTGATAGGTGATTCAGTAAGTGCTGCTAATACTGTGCGCGAACTAATTGCTGAAGCAGACTTATATACTGATGTTAGAGAAACATTATCATTGTTATCAAAAATTAAAATTGATTTGGGCCTTCTATCTAATGCAGATAATGATTTTCTAAACGCCTCACTTAGTAAAGCTGGTCTTTTATTTGATATTGTCGAAAGTTCTGAATCATTACGTATATATAAACCTCATAGAGATATCTTTGTTAATATCTGTAAAATATCTGGATTTTCACCAGAGCAAATTTTATATGTAGGCGACTCACCTATTGCCGATATAGGTGGTGCACACAATGCTGGGCTAAAAACTCTATGGATTAGACGTAATTCAACGAAAAATGCTGAAAAAGTAAAAAATGACGATAAATTTGCTTTAATGTTGGAAAAATTACCAGATCCTGATTTTGTTTCAGATTCACTACTTTCTATTCCAGAAATTATTAATTGCTAATTTAAGGTCAGTGAAGCACTCATTATAAATAGTATTGCTGAAGTGTGTAATCAGTTTTATAATAATCTATGTAATTGTCGTGTACTTGAGAAAACATTTAAGTATTAATCAAAGTAAGGCAGAAAATGCGCCTTTCCTGTGAACAAGAATATCTGCATCGTGGTCTTTCTGCGGTGGCTCGCGCCATTCCAGCTCGTACTACCTTACCTATTACTCAACATATTTTGTTTGATGCCTCTGATGGTCGAGTTCTGCTTTCTGCAACGGATGCGGAAACAATTGCTATAACTTATAGTATTCCAGCTGAAATTGAAGAGCCAGGTTCGATTACCATGCCATCAAGATTGGTAGCAGATTTTGTTGCTACGCTTCCAAGTGAAACAATTACTCTTAGTCTCGCTGGTCGTGCTAAACAAGTAAGTTTATCCTGCGCTAGGAATACGGCATCTATTGGAGGTCTTGATCCTGAAGATTTTCCTCCAATTCCCCCTGTTGATGATGCTGCTAGCTTAACTTTGAATAGTGAAAAGTTACGTAAGGCGATTAATCAAACTGTTTTTGCTGCTGCGACTGATGACTCACGTCCCGTACTTACTGGAGTTAATGTTGAAATTTCTTCTGATGAAATTTGTTTTGCTGCCGCAGATGGTTTTAGATTATCAGTTCATACAATGGAGATTGAACAAAATATTGAACCTCGGTCTGTGATTATCCCTGCACGTGCTCTAGGTGAATTGAGTCGTTTGTTGACAGAAACTAATGCTGATGTGGTGATAACGTTTAATTCATCCGGGACACAGGTGCAATTTGATTTAGGGCATGCAAAATTAGTTGCTCAGCTCATTCAAGGTAGTTTTCCAAACTATAATCAGTTAATTCCGAGTGATTCGGCAACACATATTGAATTTTCAGTGTCTGAGTTAATACGTGAGACTAGGATTGCCTCAATTTTTGCTCGAGATGGTTCAGGGATTGTACGTTTGGTTGGTAGCCCAGGTGAAGGGGATTCTCCAGGGAGATTAGAGATTACCGCCCGTGCGGATGAAGTTGGCGATAATGAAGGTGAGATTGACGCTATCGTTGAAGGAGAGCCAACACAAATTGCATTTAATGGCAGATATTTACTTGATGCTTTACAAGTAATGGACACAGATCGTGCAATTATTGACACTTCTTCTCCATCTAGCCCTGGAATAATTCGACCAATAGCAGATGAATCTTTTGTTCATGTAGTGATGCCGATGTTTGTTCAATGGTAGAGAATGATATTCAGTCTGATGGTGTGTGTTGAGATTTCCATATTGGTTGCGATCTAATTTTTGCATATGTGGCAGACAGTATATAGATTGCAACCAATAATAGTCCGATTGCTGGTCCTGTTGGAAAATCAAAAATGTATGAAATGAATATCCCAACTATCGTCCCAGCTACTGCAATAATTTGCGTTAGAATCACACATGATTTCAATGATTTTCCAATCAGACTGGCACTTGAATAAGGTATTACTAGTAGTGCAGAGATCAAGATTACTCCTAGTAATTTCACTCCTCCAATTAGCGCTATAGATGTTCCAATAAAGAGGAAATATTTTGCCGTGTTGGCCTTGAGACCAAGGACCTTGGAAAGATCATTATGTATTGTAGTTATTACTAATGTACGCCACTGTAATTTGAACATAACGAGTGTCACGACAGTTAATGTGCCAAGGATATATATGTCACCCCATTCGATACCAAGTATGCTTCCAAACAAATAACTAAAAAGTTCTGGTTTGTAACCCGGGATAAAAGTCATAGTAATTAGTGCGCCACTCATACCACCTACAAGACAAATTCCAATTACAGCATCCATTGGGATGGATTCATTATCGCTAATTTTTGCGAGGAAACAGCCTAAAATTGCTGCTAATCCTATTGCCCAAAGTAAAGGCATTCCACCAACAAGTAATCCTACAGCTATCCCGAATAAAGAGGCATGTGCTATACCATCTGCCATAAAAGAAAGTTTGCGTGGCACCATAAATACGCCAAAAAGCCCAAGTATGACTGCTAGAAGGGCAGCTCCTACAAGTGCTCTTTGCATGAAGGGAATTTCAATTATTTCAATTAAATACAAAGGTCACACATTTTCAATATAGCAATAACCATCATGTGTATTCAGGGGGTCTGGGGTAATTTTTTGTATTTGTTTTATATTCACTTTTGATAACGAATTTTTACAGATACATGAAGTTCCTTGTTCACATAGGAAGTTTTTGTTTAAACAAATAACATGATCTGCATAGGTAGATACCATTTGCCAGTCATGTGTTATTAGTATGATTGTGACGCCTTTATTTTTAATCTCAAGAATGACATCGAGAATGTGTTTCTCACCCGTATCGTCAACATTTGAGAGCGGTTCGTCTAAAAATAAAATGTCAGGTTTTCTTGAAAGTTCTGCAGCTAGTAATAATTTTTGTCGCTGTCCACCTGACAATTGATTAATAGTTTTACGTAGGTGCGATAAAGGAAAATCGACAGTTTTCAGGGAATTATGTATGTCTTCCGTATCTAAGTTAGAAACATATCGAAGATATTCTGCAACTGTTAACTGTAACTGTTTGGGAAATTCTATACTTTGTGGAACATATCCAATATTTACTTTTTCTCTATTTAACGAGTGTACAGAAATTTTTCCTTCACGCTGCGGTAATATTCCCAACATCGTTTGGACAAGTGTTGTTTTACCTGTTCCATTTTCACCTACGAGAAATGTTAATGAATTCCTTGGTACACAGCAGGAAGCTGCACAAAGGATTTCTTTATTGTCTCTAATGACAGTAATCTCTTCACATTCAATAATGTTTGCTTGACTACTAAATACTTTGGATGTCACAAAATTTTCCTTTGGGCCGAATAGTATGATACGCATCTTTATCAATATTAGAAAGCCAAAAGAAGGGATTCTGACTTTCTAATCTCGATAAAGATGCGCAATCACATCATAAAATTTTAAGTACTATTTATCCTTGAGCGTCTCGGTAATTGTTTCGATGTTATAGCGAATCAATGCTTGATATGAACCTCTTCCATCTATACCACCAAGAGGATCTAACGTGGCTAGGGATAAGTTATTGTCTTTCATAAATGGCTCAAGAGACGAACTCGATAATTGTGGCTCTGAGAAAATTGCCAGTACATTATCATGTTCTACAACTTCGCTCAGTTCATGCAAATATTGAGGTGAAGGCTCTTCTGCTCCTGTAGGCTCAAAAGTTCCAGCAAGGCTTAGGTCGTATCTTGCGACTAAATACGCCATTGAGTCATGGAACGTGATAAAGCTTTTATCATGAGCTAACTCTGCCAATTCAACTAACTCAGTGTGCAGTGCGTCTATTTCTGTAGCAAAAGCACTACTTCGTGAATTGTAACTTTCTGCATTCGCTGGATCTAATTGTGCAAGCGCATCAGCAATAGTTACTGCCATCACTTTTGCATTCATAGGATCTAACCAGTAGTGCGGGTCGTATTCACCGTGGGCATGGTGATCATGGTCGTCATGCTTTTCGTCGCCATGCTTATCATCATCATGTTTGTCGTGGTCATGATCTTTATGATCGTCATGCTTTTCGTCG